>Ga0316209_1001826_pt1 | contig 19573 bp, 21 predicted proteins | sample 6monopyrite_MG_FD_204945 | JGI IMG/M metagenome (GOLD analysis project Ga0316209, IMG submission 204945) | Microbial mat bacterial communities from mineral coupon in-situ incubated in ocean water Damariscotta River, Maine, United States -... | ecosystem: Environmental > Aquatic > Marine >...
TGCAGGCTTTTTGTTAAGCTTCGGCAGTTTCAGGCACTGGATGACAAACAACTGGTGGTTGATAGCAGGGCTGACGCAACGAGATGGTCATCAACGGGTGAGCCCGGCGTATCACAGTTGAAGTTACACGACTATGCAGATGAACGGGTTAGCCTTTATAAAATTCTGCCACAGTGCTGGATATCGGCTAAACAATATAAACAGGGACTGGAAATATTTGTTTATGAGGGTTCTGTTTCAGATGCTGATGGCAGTCATCCGGAAGGGACCTGGTTACGATATCCGCCTGGAAGCAAAGTTAAGATTTCATCTGCAGAAGGTGCGTATATTTATACAAAACAGGAGGTTTTTCCCGTTAATTAAATTTAAGCATTAGCTTGAAATGGTGTTATATTGGTGCTGTATAGCACTGAATGTTCACTCTAAATAATATCAAAACAGCAATAAAGACAAGCTACTGGTAGTGTCCAGTAAGCTAAAGCAGGTCTTTTTAAAAGATATTTATTTTTAAAATACATGATGTTACAGTTAAATATAAATTAAGAAATTAGAGGTGTGGCTCGTCACGGATTAACCTGCACATGCTGACATAAAAACTAGAACTATCAGGAGAAATCATGATGCATCTCTCTGATTATAGAGCGATAGTGGATAACGATTATCCCCAAGATTTAGAATCTATTCTGGAACGTGTGCAGGAAATCGCCACAGAAGTGGTAGCGCCTGAGGCGGAATCAATTGACAAGAATGCCACCTGGCCTGAAGCAGGCATCCGTGCCTTACAAAAAGCGGGTCTCGGAGGACTGACGGTACCGGCTGAGCTTGGTGGTCTCGGCCAGGGTTCGTTTGGTGTGGCAAAGGTATGCGAGATTCTCGGTCAGGAATGCGCCTCTACCGCGATGTGTTATGGCATGCATTGTGTGGGTTCCGCAGTGCTTTCTGCAAAGGCAACCCATGACCAGCGTGAACGTTATCTACAGCCGATTATAGAAGGCAGGCACCTGACAACATTATCGCTTAGCGAGAGCGGTACAGGTTCTCATTTTTACGTACCACTTACTCAACTGGAAGCAGTGTCCGCTGAAATGTACCAGGTGACGGGAGAAAAGACCTTTGTCACCAATGGCGGTTATGCAGACTCTTATGTGATATCGACAGTTGCTGCTGACCAGGAGGCACCACTCGGACAATTTTCCTGCATTGCGCTTAATAATAACGCAGAAGGAATAAACTGGGGGCAGCCATGGAATGGCCTTGGTATGCGCGGAAACTCTTCACGTGCCCTGAAGCTGGAAAAAGTAAAGGTACCCAGGAAAGACCTGTTAGGCGAAGAAGGTGACCAGATATGGTATGTATTCCAGGTGGTGACACCCTATTTCCTGATGGCGATGTCGGGTACTTATCTTGGTATAGCCAGTTCGGCACTGGAGATAGCGCGCAATCACTTAATCAAGCGTCATTACTCGGAAAGTGGTTCAAGTCTCGCTCAGGTTGAAGTGCTGCAGCATCGACTTGGCACCCTGTGGGGTATGCTGGAACGTACTCGCCGACTAGCTTATCACGCTGCCGCCAGTTTTGATGCCGGTGATCCAGATGCCTTGCCCGCCGTTTTTACTACCAAGGCAGAAGTGGCAGAGTGTGCTGTTACCATGGTTAATGAAGTCATGACGATGACTGGTGGCATGTCCTACCGAGAAGGTTCCAAACTGCATCAGTTACTTCGTGATGCGAGAGCTTCACATGTCATGGCACCAACAACAGATATGTTGCGGATATGGACAGGTCGTACGTTACTGGGGCAGCCAATACTGGGAACCTGATGTGACAATTGAAAAACACATTTATGATATTTCGAGTACCATGCAACCGCTTGCAGCTGAGGTGAGTCTCTCACATAGTGATAATGACGTTAATACCGGCGGTTGCGTCTTACTGCTGAATGTCGATGATAAAGTGAGAAACCTGCTGTCGAATAAAGATCTGGAGTACCTTTATTTTGATGAAGTGGCTACCCGTCAACAGATGTTTACCAACATTGTACAGATGCAGAACAAAGTGGATGTGATGGTAATGGGCGTACAGCTTAAAGAGCCAGTCGGTATCGCACAACGTGTGCATGCGATTAATAATGATGTTCCGATATTGATATTGACTGAACCTGAACGCTACGAACAACTAAAGCAGGCATTAATATTCACACCGTTTCTTAGTAATAATGTGACGCCCTGGTCGACAGATGCACTGGATCAATTTGCAGATGTCCTGCAGGAAACAATCCAACGAAAACACAAAAGGCGCAGTTACAAGAAAACTATTGCTGCAGCACAGAAACGGTTGGGAGATGTTTATCATGAACGCCCACAGGTAAAACATTATCTTGACCGTTTGCTTGACCATGTACCGCTCGGCATTCTTAACGTTGATATTCTCGGTTCGGTGATGGGTCTTAATCGATTTGCAAGCCAGATACTCAATCGTACCGAACGCGAAGCTATAGGCACATTATTAACCGATATTTTCCCTGAATCAGAACGTGATGCTTTACATGACTTAATTGCGCAATGTGTTGCACCAGCTCGTACTCGTATTCCCGAAGTATTTGATATCAGTGAAACCGTTGGCAAGATTCGTCATGTCGAAGTGATGGCGTCCTCTCTTGTGGATAGTTCGGGGCAGCTGGGTGCAACCGTAATACTTCAGGATGTTACTGGCAGAGTTTGTGCCGAACAGGAACGTAGCAGGGCCGAAGATGCACTACGAGTTAGCGAAGGGCTTTACCGGGAGCTGGTGCAGACCATGAGCGAAGCACTTGCGCTAACCGATGAGCAACATCGAATTACCTATGTAAATGACAGTTTTTGTAATATGTTCGGCTATAGCAGTGAAGATGTTCTGAATAAACCGTTACTGGGTTTCGTACATGAAGATGACAAGGAAGCTATGCGTGAATGCATGTCAAATCCAGTACAGGGTGGTGGCGTACAACGTTATGAAACCGCCTGGGTAACTAAGAAAGGTGACAAAATTTATACTCTGACTTCACCGAAACGACTGTTCGATCCTGAAATTGGATATGTCGGTTGCCTTGGTGTATTCACTAATATCACGGAACGTAAAAAAGTTGAGGAACGAGAAAAGAGACACATGATGGAATTGGCTCACGTCTCCCGAGTTACCACTCTGGGTGAAATGAGCAGTCAGATAGCTCACGAACTGGCGCAGCCTTTAGCGGCTATTGCGGCTCTTAGTACCGGCTGTCTTAAAATGCTGAAATCGGAGACTTCTGATCGCGATGAAATTATTGAGTCATTAACCAATATCAGTGAGCAATCCAGTCGTGCCCGTGAGGTTGTGCTTCGTCTGCGTAATTTTGTGCGTAATGACGAAATACAGTACACACAAATTGAACTGAACCAGTTGGTGCGTACGGTGGTTCACCTGGTGGAGATGGAGGCTCGCTGGCACAGCTTGCCAGTCAAACTGGAGCTGCAAGGGCAGTTTCCCATCGCATTTGGTGACCGCATTCTTATTGAGCAGGTGGTGCTGAACCTGGTGCATAACGCCATTGAGGCGATGCAGGCAGTGGAGCGACAGAAGCGTAAATTAATTATCCGTACTTCGAATCTGGATAAACGTACCCTGCAGGTTGAAGTGATTGATAGCGGGCCGGGTATCGACGAGGAGAACATCAAGAAAATCTTCCAGCCATTTTTCACTACCAAGGCAGATGGAATGGGCATGGGGTTAGCGATAACACGCTCTATTATCGATGCACATCACGGCCAGCTGACTGCAAGCAGGAACGAACAGGGTGGTACAACTTTCTGTTTCACCTTGCCAGTAGATAAAAGAGAGGAAGCAAGTGGGCGTTAAACAAACGGTTTATATCGTCGATGACGAAGAGCCGGTGCGCAATGCACTGTGCTTTCTCGCCAAGTCAGATGGTCTGAATTTCGAAAGCTTTGACAGCGCGCAGGCGTTTCTGGATTCACTGGAGAACATAGGCCCGGGCTGTTTACTGCTGGATGTATGTATGCCGGACATGACAGGACTCGAGTTGCAAGTAGCACTACACGAACGTAAAGCAGAAATTCCGGTCATTATTCTCACCGGTCACGCTGATGTAGCGACTGCCGTACGTGCAATGAAAGGCGGCGCCACGGACTTTATTGAAAAACCATTTGACAGTGAAGATCTGCTAGAGCGTGTGCACCAGTGTTTAAGTGGTGAAGCTAAACGACGAGACAGCCTCGACTGGCGGAAACAGGCCAGTGAACGATTAGCCAGGCTGACACGCAGGGAACTCGAAGTGATGGAAGGACTGGTCGCAGGCAAACGAAACAAGCAGATCGGCGAAGAACTTTTCATCAGTTTTCGTACCGTCGAATTGCATCGCGCCAGTATAATGGAGAAACTCGAAGCAAATTCTTTGTCCGATGTCGTACGCATTGCATTGGTAGCTGAGAGTGAAGACTAATTAACTGATAAGCCAATAACCTGTTTAAAGGCTGACGTTTTTCTGATTAATCAAATCGAAAGTCAGCTTCAACATTCCTGCCTTATGCTCTATTGAGCACCTCTGTTATCAACAGAAATATGTCGTAAAAAACCACGTAATAACGCGTATTTACGTTACCTGATATCGAGTATAAATTTAGTTATACCCTCAGGAAATGTACCAGCATTGGTGTTACCTGTCGGTCTTGAAGCGGGTAGTAATAACGATATAAATGATTATTTCCCCCGTGAACTTTATACACCAGAACAGGAGAAATTCACAATGTCAGAAACACAAACAAGTCTATATGACCGACTTGGCGGGCAACCCGGGATAGCCGCTATCGTCGAAAATATCTGGGATAACCATATTAGTAATCCGCTTGTTAAAAATCGTTATGAAGCGAGTGATCCTGAAAAGGTTAAGCGCCTGGTACGTGAATTTTTTGGTGCAGGAATCGGTGGGCCGGAAACCTATACCGGTCAAGATATGTTAACTGCACACAAGGGTATGAATATCAATGACGAAGAATTCGTTGCGGTAATTGATGACGTACTTAAGGCGCTGGGGCAGAACGATATAGGCCAGAAGGAAAAAGATGAAGTGTTGTGTATCTTGTATTCCATGAAGGCTGAAATTGCGCACGTTTAGAAACCTGCGAAACAAGGCCTGGTTGAACAGGTGGTGATTTTAATAATTAAAATTCAACAAGTAGGAGAACAGTAAATGAGCAATGTAACGTGGGATGAATCGGTATGCATCCATGCCGGCAAATGTGTGGAAGGCCTGCCTCAGGTTTTTAAGGTTGAAGATGGGCAGTTTGTTATTGACGAAAGCGCAGCAGGCGTAGATGAGATTGAAAGTGTCGTCGGGCAATGCCCATCCGGTGCTTTGAAATTTCAGAATTGATGACAGGTAGACATGAAAAAAACAAATTCGCCAGTATTGGCGGATATTCAAAATTTATTTAATTGCTGGAGGAATTCTAGATGAAAAAGTTTTTAATTAATGCCAGGTACTGGTTTGCGCCAATCCTGACCGTTGTAGCTCTGTTAGGGGTTTTGGTTGGAGGCATGTTCTCCTGGGTAGGCGTGTTACTTTTGGGTGTCGGTATCGTTATCGATACCGCACTGCATTTCCAGACAGCTGGTGCTGGTACCGATGAAGATGGTGAGACCATGGGCATCGCCTGGTTGCAAAACAGCGTGATGTATTCGATGTTGGGTATATTTGTGCTACTGCAGGTTGCGTTAGCGTGGCGTATTTACCAGTACGTTAATGGCATGCCAGTGGCTGCTGGGTTTGAAAATATGCTGTTTGGAATTCTGCCTTACCAGGCTGGAATTAGCGGAATGGATCTTGTTGGTGCGACTTTATCTACCGGTATTTTTGCTGGTATCGGTATCATTTATGGTCACGAGCTTGCGCATACAAAAGGCTTCGCTTTCATTATTTCTCGTCTGATGATGGGACTGAGCGGCAAAGCACATTTCAGTTATGCACATGTTTACAACCATCACCTGGAACTGGCTCATGAAGATGATCCAGCGACATCTCCACGTGGTCGGAGTCTATGGCAACATTATCCATTAGCGGGTATTGGACAGTCGCGTTTTCTCTACCGTATGGAACAGCAACGTTTAGCACGTCTTGGTAAACCTTTCTTGACATGGGAAAACCGCTGGTTACGTGGTTATGCCATGAGTCTGCCAACGCTGGGATTATTCTGGTTTGCTGGTGGCTGGCTAGGAATCGCTTGCCTGTCAGTGGTATGGCTTATTTCGAACTTAGAATTAGAGGCGCTCAACTACATGGAGCACTATGGTTTGATTCGCGAGAAAGGTCAGCCCATCGACTATCGTCATTCATGGGATAACTCAACAGCTTTCACTAGCTGGTTCTTTATCGAAATTGGCCGTCAGGGCGACCATCATGACCGTGGTGAAACTCACTTCTGGGAACTGGACGAAGTCGGCGCGCCTAATGTTGGCTGGGGTTACTTCACACTATTTGCCTGTGCACTGATCCCACCTGTATACCAGGCTTATTACAAAAAGGAATTGGCGAAGTGGGATGAGGAATTTGCATCTGAAGGTGAACTTAAGATTGCAAATCGCATCAACCGCCAGGTCGGATTTGCATAAAAGCGGTCTGCCCGTGTAGTAACAATCCCGCACTCTTTAAAACGGGTGTGGGATTCAACCAGGCAGCAGTTGGTAGTTAACGGTTACCAAAAATGAAATGTAACCAACTGTCGTTAACACTAAAAACGTATTGAGTAGTTAGCGTTCAACGACAGAGCATTTCACTTAGCTGCCTTAACAGATTTAAAACAACAATTTAGATTATATTAATTTGAGGATAAGTTTATGTTAGGTGATCACTTACAGGACAAAATGAAATTCTATGGAAATCCCTCCTGTCTTAATTCAGCCAAATGCCTGTTTATGGCGGCAGAGAAGGGTATTGATATCGAGGCGCATTATATCGGTGCAGATGGCGAAGGTGATGCTGCAGAAGCAGCAGCCATTTCACCAAATGGCTCATACCCGGTAATAAGAGATGTGGATTTTGTTGTCTATGGCATCAACGCAATCATGTCATTTCTTGATGATAAAGGCTTTGGGCCATCTTTAGTACCACGTAAATCCGTCAACCGTACAACCATGTATCAGTGGATACATATTGCGTCTGATCTGGCACAACCGAGTGTTGCTGACCTGGTCGCTGGCAATGGTGATAAAGCCATTGTTGCACACTGGATTGATGCATTGGGCAACCACCTCGCTGCAAAAAATGCATCGTTACGCGGTGAGTATATTGCCGGTGACTTCAGTATGGCGGATGTTCATTGGGCGGCTTTAACACAAGGCTGCTTCCTCGCAGGTCATGGCGATATTATCGAATCGAACCCTGTAGTAAGTAAATGGTGGGGTTTGATTAAAGCCCATCCAAGTACCAGTAAAGAAAACATCAAGGCTTATGACGTGTTGCCAACCAATGTTGATATACAGGGTAATAAATTGAGAGGCATTCAGATTAACGCATAAAGTCGGTACAGGTTCAGTAGCAGATAAAACCAACCTAAACCAGCAGTTTAATAACGGAGAATAGTGATTTAAATGTTCGGTATATTTAAAAAAGGCAAGACGGAAATGAGTGCGGATATAACACCGTCAGGCGATACTATCACTGTTAAAGCTGGAGATAACCTTCTTAAAGCGGCACTAGAGGCCGGCTTGCATTGGCCACATGATTGCAGGGTCGGTAGTTGTGGAACCTGTCGTTGTATTTTGAAGGAAGGCAAAGTTAAGGAATTATCTGACTTCGCGTACGTGTTAGAACAAGAGGATTTGCAATCAGGGATGATTCTTGCGTGCCAGGCAGCATTGCGTAGCGACATCGTTGTTGAAGTTGAACTTCTAAAAGATACAGAGCAGTCCGTTAATGTCACCTCCCATGAAGGCTTGATACATAAAGTGACACCACTGACACACGATATTGTGGAGTTAGTGGTGAAAGCTTCAGATGATTTTCCACGCTCAGCGTTGGCCGGGCAATATGCAGAAGTTCTGGTTGATGAAATCGAGCAGCCACGCTCTTATTCATTCGCCAAAGCACCAGAAAACGAGAACGATAAAGAATTGACGTTTTTCGTACGACGTGTGCCAGGCGGAGAATTCACCGAGTGGCTGTTCGCTGAAGATCGCGCTGGCAAACCTGTATCAGTCACAGGCCCCTACGGATCATTCTGGTTACGTACTGGAGGTGCACCGATTGTGTGTGTTGCAGGCGGCAGTGGAATGGCTCCTATCAAGGCACTGCTGGAAAGTGCACATAATTCTGATACCGAACGAGATGTATTGTTCCTGTTTGGCGCCCGTACGAAAAAAGATCTGTATTGCCTGGATGTCATGGAGGAGCTGGCGGGCAAGTGGAAAGGCAACTTCGAGTTTGTCCCCGTTCTTTCAGAGGAGCCAGAAGACTCTGGATGGCAAGGTGCCTGCGGCATGGTAACGGACTATCTGCAGCAGGCATATATAGATACTGGCAAAGTGGAGATGTCGGTTAGCCAGGGCTATCTGTGTGGACCGCCACCAATGGTAGACGCAACAGTTGCAATGCTGGGTGCTGCTGGAATGGCGAAAGAGGATATACATTTTGACAAGTTTCTGGATGCTAGCAGTATGCCTGCAGGCAGAAAATAAAAAGCGTGATCAAGGTCGATGACCAGGATCCGCTCCTTAGAAAATTAATAATTGGCTGTAAATTTTTTACAGATAACGAGGAGAAATAAAATGGCTTCATTCAAAGCAATAGTAGTAATGCTCATATTTTCAGCCGCTGTCATTTACGGTATGGAAATGTCAGGGCTTAACGAAAGTTTTCGAGATCCAGTGATGGCACTGATATCGGCAATTGTATTGCTGGTGGCATTGATCATCAATGTAACAATCTATCTGAAAGTTGCTGGCGAAGCACCTTTTAGATGGTTTAACAACTAACAGCTAAACGGGTAGAAACTTATGGGACTGTTTTCAAGAAAAAAGAAATCGAACGGGAACCTCCATATGCGCGGATTCCCTGGACATATCGATACCTGCAAGTGTCTGTACCTTAGTGCTGAAAAAGGTGTGCAGATTGACTTTAATATGCTGGATCTGACTGGCAACGAGCAAAATGCAGATGCATACATGTCACTCTCGCCATTTAGAAAAATACCCTGTCTCGGTGAAGGCGATACCGTTATTTCGGGTGCCGCAGCTATCCTTCCCTATATCGATATAAAGGGTGCCGGGCAAACATTGACGCCTAGAAAAGCAGCGCGCCTCGGTGAGCAGAACTACTGGATCGAAGTCGGTCAGCGAGAGGTATTGCCGCACATCAATGTCCTGCTGGATGAGCATGTGTTGCGACAGATGCAAGAGCCGGATTATGCGCCAGATCAGGGCAAGATCGATTCTGCACTGCGCGCTATTGACCAGGTATTCGATGTTACAGACAAACAGCTACAGGATAGAGATTACTTTGCAATCGATTACACATTTGCGGATGTTCACTGGGCGCCATACATACATTTTTGTGAGATTACCGGGCACGATGATCTGTTAAATAACCGGCCAAATCTTAAGGCATGGTTAGAGCGCATCAAGTCCAGGAAAAATGGTACACAGATTACATATAACGTCCTGCCTAGTCTGCAACAGATAAAGAGTAAGGATCTTAAACACGTGGCCTGATGATGACAATGATGGCTACATTTTACCAATTTGAGGCGCCCCGGCGTCAATAAACAAGGTTAACGACAATGACTGATTTATTTGCGTTTGGCAGAGCCGCGGACAGTAATGCAGAAGGAGCTGATTATGGCCTGGGCGGAGACATGAAAAAAACACAGTATGTACTGCAGTTGCTGGGATTTCCTGGTCAGGCGGATACGCTGAAATGTTTGATTATAGCGGTGGAAATGGGTATGGAAACAGACTCCGGTGTATTGGATATTATTGAGGGCCAGGATGAAAGCTCAGACTATCTTGAGGTTTCGCCATTTGGCATGGTACCGGCTCTGAAAGAAGCTGAATATTATGTTTCTGGCGAATCAGGAATCATGAGTTACATCGAGGCTCGTGGTCTCGGTAAAAGACTGGCACCGAAAAATGCCGCCTTACTGGCGGAGCAAAACTACTGGTCTGATATAGCCTGTAGCGAAGTTGGGCCGCACGTTAACCTGCTGGTTCAGGAGCGCATACTTGCGCAGATGGATGATTCAGTCTACATGGTGAAGTCGGATGAAATTAATGCCGCCAGAAAAGCTCTGGCAGCGCCACTGGATGCGTTGAATGATCAGCTGATGAAAAATACTTTTATCATTGGTAATTATTCTTTTGCTGACATTCACTGGACCGCTTACCTGCACCTGCTGAACGAAGCAGGTGAAGGTGACCTTATCTCTGAAAGAGAAAATGTTAAAGCATGGTTCGACAGAGTCAGCACACACAAGAGTTTTTCCGGACAGAACATCGTTGCTTATGATCTGTTGCCAAAGCTGGCCGATATCAAAAATAAGCAGTTAAATTCAATCATCATCGATGATTTCTAAAGATTGAAAGTCAAGGTATGGGATTAATGAAATGATATGGCCATTTATCACAAAGGATACCGATATAAATCAGGCTTCATCAACCTTGAGTCCATTTATTACCACTGCTTTAAGTGGACTTAAGGGCAAGGAGCTTCAAGGCGGGAGTCGTGTCAGAACCCTCGCAGAATGTTATGTCTATGGTGCCATACGATATCTGGCATCGTACGATGATATTCAGGCTGCCGATACTGGCATCTTGTTGAAGTCTTTAATCATCAGCCACTTTGATGCGGACAGCAACGAAGTGAAACAGTGCCTGGAATTTTGCGCTGGAGTTAAAGATGGCGAAAAGGAAAAGCTATTCATGATGGAAGGCGCTGGCGCATTACGAAGATGGTTGGTCAATAACGACAGAAGTGCTGCCAGTGAACTGAAAGAACTGATGGCGATTCAAAGTTAAATGTTACGTGAGTGACATAAGAGTGTTTTGCGATCCTGTCTGTGACTACAGTACAGGATTGAAATAAAGTAAATTAATTAACGAGGAGAACAATATGTCTCAGAATGGTGGAAACAATACAATGATATTTATAACAGCGATGACATCAGGCGTCGGCATCATCGTGCTTACGCTGTATCTGTCTGGTGGAATGGATATACTGTTAGCACTATAGTTACGTGGCGGTTCCCGGTGGTGGTTATGGTCAGATTGCTGTAACAATCACCGAAATCGTCAGGTGACGACTAGTGTACCTTACGAAAGTGCTCCAGCTTTAGTTACGTTACTGTTAATGAGATAACACGGCCTGACGCAATATGATGCTCTAGCTTTAGAGCGCAACCGTTTCTGATTATTTTCACAGCGGCGCATATTATGTCTGACATAAATGATGAGCTAATTCAATTAATGAGAGAGCCTGATCTGAGCCGTGAGGAAGTGTCGCGAGACCTAAATGTGCCACTGGTAACAGTCTACCAATGGACCAGAACGAAAGGTGGTAAGGCGCTGGTCATGATGCCGACGTCAGAGCTGACATTATCGAAATATACACTAATGAGTGAGAATAAATAAACCACTATATTTTCAACTACGTTCTATTCACTCCCTTAAGGCCGCATCATGCGGCTCTTTTTTAATTGCTTGAGCGTCGCTAGATATCCGCAGTTTGCCGGGGCAGTTTATCGACCTGACTTAAGGTTGTGAAATTGCTCTTTGCAAAAATTTATTGCAAATACTTTCGTGCGCCAGTATCGATGGTGATGCAGTACGGGTGTATGTCAAGATGTTTCATTTCAATGTGCGTGTGGAATGACAGTTTGCATCTCTGCAGACTTCCAGGCTGCCATGCCACCATTTATATTTTTAACATTATTGAAGCCCATCTGTTGCATGACAACAGCTGCCATTGCAGAACGACCAGAAGTAGCGCACAACAACAACCACTTATGATCCCGGTCCATCAGTTCTTCACGACGACCAGGATATTGACGGTCAGAAAAGGCCTCCAGAACACCGCGAGGAATATTTAGTGCTCCATCAATGCTGCCTGACAGGAACTCGGCAGGTTCGCGTACATCCAGTACCTGGTATCCATTATCCAGGTAGGATATAACGTCTGATACTTCGATTTCTGATATTTTCGATTTTGCTTCTTTAACAAAATCTGCAAGGGTTTTTTCTTCAATCATTTTTAATCTCTCATTAAGGTGGGTAAATCATACCGCAGTTTATTCGCAATGAATATGCAGTTTATAGACGTAATACTACGTAGGAAACGGCGTATTTTTCTTATATTTCTATTTTCTTTTCACTTCAACTTTAATCAGAGGCAAATACAACTAGGGGTTTCTACGTGTTTTACTGGTAGGCGATTGACTGAAGTGAATGTTCGTTCTATTGTGAAGTAGGCCGGTTAGAAAGTGGTCTGCTCCAGATAATAATCTGCCGTTGTACAGGCTAGCAAACATAACGTTTTAACGTAAATGAGGAAAAAAATGAATCACAATTGCATAAAAACCTTAACGGTTGGTACAGTCGTCGCATTTGGTGGCGTTTCAACCGTTCACGCAGGCCCTTATGGGTATGACCTGCATAATACACTCGCACCGGCATCAGCAGGTATGGCGGGCACCAGTATCGCAAGACCGCAGGATAATGTGTCAGCCACATTTGGTAATCCAGCAACCCTGACAGAATTTAAAGGCACTGAATTTACGTTTGGCGCTACTTTTTATAAGCCAGAAGTTACTGTAGAGCATGATGGCAGTGTTACTGGCGCTGCATTTAAACAGGAGTCGGGTACTGATATATTTCCAGTGCCGCAAGTAGCGGTTACACAGGATCTTCGTGGCCTGGATATTCCAGGAACATTAGGTCTTGGTTTAACAGCAGTATCTGGTATTGGTAGTGAGTTTAGAGGCGCGCCAGAAAGTTTAGGCGCCGGTGCAGAGTTTATAATCTTCGGTGTTAATGCCGGTGCTGGTTTCGAACTGACTGATAATTTAAATCTAGGCGCCTCAGTAACCATCAGTTTTGCTCAGTTAGATCTTGGTTTAGCTTCAACATCAGCACAAACGCATGATTTGGGGCTTCGTGGAACAGTGGGTTTAACCTACGATATAGATGCAACGACTATCGGTGCTTTTTATCAGACCAAACAAAAGCATGATTTTGACGACATCATCGCGGTTGCACCCAATGGCTTTTCTAACCTGGTTATAGAGCAACCATCAAACTTTGGAATTGGTATTGCTAATAATAGCTTGATGGGCGGTGATCTATTGTTGTCAGCAGATTATATGTTTAAACAATGGTCAGAAACTGAGTTCTGGCAAGATGTTTATGAAGATCAGAATGTGTACTCAGTGGGCGCACAGCTTACCTCGGGTAACTGGGACTGGCGCGTAGGTTTTGGTTATGCCGATGACCCAACCAAAACAGATGCAACAGGCCCAATTGGATCACTGACATCAGTTGAGGCCGGTGGTATTAATGGTGGCGCTGGCTTGCCTTTGACAGGCGCGGCTGGAACGCCAGTTGTTGAGTATTTGCAGGCGACACAGACAGAAGTAATTTATAAAAAGCGCGTAACAGCCGGCTTTGGATATAACAACTTTCTTGGTGTTCCTTTTCTCACATTGGATACCAACGTAGGTTTGCAGCTAGAAGAAACGCGTGATTATGGTACGGGCAGTTTACCGGGTGGCGGCCACACGAGCGCTGAAGTTAGCTCGTGGCAAGCTGGTTTTGCTCTAACATGGAAGTTTATGTAGTTTGAATTATGGCGGCAACTCTGTATGGGGTACTCGTAGTAACCCAGGTAAGTAGTGACTGGCGGGGTAGTTAGCCGCCAGTCTTATATGAGATTAGTGAATGTATATATCAGAATCGACTTGAAATGAACATTCGTTCTATTCTATAATGGGCGCGGACAGGCACGATGGATAGACCCCGGCTCAAACTGGTTGTAGTGAATATTATGAGGATGAATCGTCATTTGAAGTTAAAACAAAGAGTTACTAGCACTTTACTGGTGATGCTAATGACTTACTGCTTTTCAAGTGTCAGGGCAGATTCTCAACTTGAAAAAACGCAACCTGGGCTACCGGCTCCAGGGTTTGAACTGCAGGATATGACAGGACAGATTCACCAGCTAGAAACTTACGCTGGCAAAACAGTGATTGTTAACTTCTGGGCTGTCTGGTGCGCGCCCTGTCGTAAGGAAATACCTGCGATGAATAGAGCGCTGGCAAAACTGAAAGATGAAAATGTTGTGATGCTGGGGATAAACGTTGGTGACAAGCATGAAGCAATTACAGCTTTCAGTAAAGATTACCCAATGGATTTTACTGTACTGATGGATAAAAACGGTGCGGTAAGTCAGCGCTGGCAGGTTACAGGATTTCCGACAACCTATATCGTTAATCAACAGGGACGAGTTGTTAAACGATTTGTCGGTGATCGTGAATGGGATGAAGAAAGCATGTTAAACAGCGTGCGTTCGATTGCTGCTAATGGAATAAAAAGTAATAGAATAAAAAAGATAAGTAACAAATTTTAATTTTTTGAGGATACATTTATGAAAACTAAAGCTGCAGTTGCATGGGAAGCCAAGAAACCCCTGGAAATTGAATTGCTTGATATCGAAGGACCAAAAGAAGGTGAGGTCTTACTTAAAGTTATCGCTTCGGGTGTTTGTCATACTGACGCTTTTACATTATCAGGTGATGATCCTGAAGGTGTATTCCCTGTAGTTTTAGGTCATGAGGGTGGCTGTGAAGTAGTCGAGCTTGGTTCAGGTGTTAAGGATCTTGAAGTAGGTGATCATGTTATCCCTCTGTATATTGCTGAATGTGGCCATTGTGAATACTGTAAATCACCAAAGACGAATTTATGTCAGACAATCGCGCCTACCGTATGGACGGGTTTCATGCCTGATGGCACTTGTCGTTTTTCACAAAACGGCAAGGCTATTCATCACTACATGGGGTGTTCAACATTTTCTGAATACACAGTTGTGCCTGAAATCGCGCTGGCAAAAATTAACAAAGCCGCACCACTGGACAAAGTTTGTCTGCTAGGTTGTGGTGTTACTACCGGTATCGGTGCTGTATTAAATACAGCGAAAGTGGAACCGGGTTCTACCGTTGCAGTGTTTGGTCTTGGTGGTATTGGTCTTTCCTGTATTCAAGGTGCGGTAATGGCGAAAGCGAGCCGTATCATTGCAGTGGATATTAATCCTGATAAATGGGAAATCGCCAAAGCTTTAGGTGCGACTGATTTCGTAAATCCTAAAGAAGTAAGTGGTACCACCACTGAAGCTATTGTCGAATTAACCAATGGCGGTGTGGATTATTCTTTCGAATGTATCGGAAATGTTCATGTCATGCGTGAAGCGCTCGAATGTACTCACATGGGCTGGGGCGTTTCTACTGTTATCGGTGTTGCCGGTGCAGGTCAGGAAATCTCTACACGTCCATTCCAGTTAGTCGTTGGCCGTACCTGGAAGGGTAGTGCTTTTGGTGGTGTTAAAGGCCGTAGTGAATTACCGGGTTATGTTGATCGTTATATGAACGGTGAGATTGAGCTGGACAAGATGGTTACACATACCATGCCACTGGAAGATATCAACCGTGCCTTTGATCTGATGCATAGCGGAGAAAGTATTCGTTCGGTCATTATTTTTTAGGACTGTTGAAAGATGAAACAAATAGAAAGTGTCAAAGAGTTTGGTGGCTGGCTTAATCGTTACGAGCACCAGTCGGCAAGTTGTAACTGCACCATGACTTTTTCTGTTTACCTGCCGCCACAGGCAGAAACAGAAAAGGTGCCGGTCGTTTACTGGTTATCAGGTCTTACCTGCACCGATGATAATGTGCGCACCAAAGCAGGTGCGCAGCGTTACGCTGCTGAGCTTGGACTTGCGCTGGTTATGCCAGATACCAGTCCGCGCGGTGATGATGTGGCTGATGATGAAGATCGTTACGATCTGGGTAAAGGCGCGGGTTTTTATGTGAATGCCACGGAGGAACCCTGGTCCAAACATTATCAGATGTATGAATATGTCACGGTTGAGTTACCTGCATTGATTGAAGAAAATTTTCCGGTCTTGCCGGGTGTTAAATCGATCAGCGGTCATTCAATGGGTGGACATGGTGCACTGATTTGCGCACTACAGGAAGAAGGTGCCTACCGTTCAGTGTCAGCATTTTCTCCCATTTGTCATCCTGTGAAAAGTCCATGGGGTAAGGGTTGTTTCAGTGCATACCTGGGTGATAACGAGGCGCACTGGAAAGGTTACGATGCGACTGAACTGGTCAAGTCAGGTTGTGCGGTTATACCTGCACTGATAGACCAGGGGCTGAATGATGAATTCCTGGAGGCGCAGTTATTCCCGCAAGATCTGGAAGTAGCCTATAAGGAACAAGGTGTTCCTATTACCCTGCGTATGCATGAAGGTTATGATCACAGCTATCATTTCATTGCGACCTTTATCGGTGAACACCTTGCTTACCATGCCAGGGCCCTGCGCGCCTAAATAGTCAGGACGCTTTTTGATTTAGTTAAAGTTTGTATTAGAGGTTAGTTTAACAAGCCAGGTTCGGCCTCCTTTGAAGGCGCCTTCCTCAGCGTTTTAATAATGCAAAAGGGGTGCCTTCTTTTTTTTCTTAAGTTGTTATAAGCGTTTTTTCATAGCGTATTGCAGTGCTCTGTTTGTCGATTTTTTCCAAATCATTTATAGAGTGCCTGCTTTTTTAACTATTTGTCCGCGACTGATAATCGGACATTCAAATATCAATCATTGAACCAAATATCGAATTTCTTAAAAAGACATTTCAAATCTGTTTTCTGCGTTCTTAAAATTTCGTATTAGTATCTCCGTATTAGTATCTCCGTATTAGTACTGGTGTCCCCAGTATTCTTGCGAATATCTATAGTTATATTGCTTTTTTATACTCAATGCGTACTCATCAAAAATGGTGTTTATGCAAGATTAATCCCTCTGAATTAGTTTTTTTGAAAAAGACGAGCGGCTAAGTAGTCGCCCTTCAGAGTGAGAAAGTGGCATTACTTGTCAGTTAGGTATTTATTTTATTGCTGTATAAACAAAAAAATCGATAACAACTGTACAAATTGAATGTCGAAAATCACCAAAATTTTTGGTGATTTTTAAACAGAGTTTTTACCAATTATAATGTGAGAGGAAATCCTTTAATGCGCACAAATAAAATTTCTAAAATTAAGTTACTTTCATCTGTTATTTTGTTATCACTGAGTACAATTGCGACTGATGCAATGGCTATAAACGGTCTCTTATTTTACGGTGTAGGTGCTCGTAATAGAGCTATGGGTGGTGCTAATGGTGCGGCACCTGTCGATAGTTCAACAGTTCTTATTAATCCAGCAGGGGTTGGTCGAGTTGGTACGACAGCTGATCTTGGCGTACATTTACTTCAGGCTAACCGGAGGATGGATACGAGTAATGCTAGCAATCCTGCGGGTCTCGTAAATACTGCTGCTGGTAATCAGGATAGTGGTCAAAAGTATTATTTGACACCTACAGCGGGTCTAACTTACAAAGATTCAGCGTCAAAATGGGGGTTTGGTGGTCTTATTGCCGGTGTTGCAGGCGAAGGAGCAAGCTACGACAGGCCGCGTACTGTTCTTGGTATTGATCCTTCTGGTAATGATGATTTTGATACGAGTAGCTTCCTTTTTATTATTAAAGGTATTCCCGCTATCTCGTATGAAGTCAGTGATAAGCTTTCGGTAGGTTTCGGATTGCACATCAATGCTGCACTGTTTTCTGCTGATATCCTTAATGCTAATTTGGTGCAGACAGAAGGTTCTGGCAGGCTGGATATCGCTTATGGAATTGGAGCGCAGATTGGTTTTATCTATGACATCAATGAAACATGGACAGTAGGTGGTTCTTATACTAGTAAGCAGCAGTTCGAAGACTGGGAATTGTATGAAGATCTTGCTCCTAATTTTGCGCTACCACCAGAAATAAGAGCAAGTGTTGCATTTCGCCCAACAGATAAATTATTGCTGACTACAGATTTGAAATTAATCCAGTGGACATCAGTTGATTTATTTGACAAAGGTCCGGCTGATGGTGGTTTTGGTTGGGATGATCAACTCTCAATTGGTGTCGGTCTTGCGTATGAATTTAATGATACATTTACTGGGCGTGCAGGCATCAATCGTGCCGACACTAATATTAAAGAGTCCTCGGTGTTTGCTAATGCTCTTGTGCCCACTATTTACGAGACGCATCTTGCTATCGGTGGTGATTTGAATATATACAAGAATAATTATATTTCATTTAGTGTTGTTCGAACTTTGGAAAATGAGCTAACCGACAATGGCCAAGGTGATGCTTTCAGTCAGGCAGGTGAAGGCACAAGATTGCAATATGATGGCTGGGATTTAGACGTGGTGTGGACTGTTAAATTTTAAATGAAAATTGTAGGTTGAGTATTAAGAAACTTGCGTTAGTAAAAGATCCAGGATTTTTTTGCAACGAGATAAAGGTTGTTTAAGTAAGTTTGTTGACGCAGGTTTTTAATTTTCAATCGCTGGACTTCACAGTTGAAGGTGTCTTCTTTTTTATTTTTAAGTTGTTATAAGCGTTTTTTCATAGCGTATTGCAGGTGCTCTGTTTTGTCGATTTTTTCAAATTTTTATAGGGTGCCGCTTTTTAACTCTTGTCCACGACTGATAATCGGTTACTATAATACCCATTATCGAAACATTTAACCAAATATCGAATCTTTTTATTGACAGAAATGAACATTCATTCTATAGTGGTTTTACGATGATTTAATACGGTGTTTTCACCGTATCAGAGTAGTCATCTGGTATCTAATTAATCATAAGTGTGGTCGTTGATCACTACTTATAACATGAGGAAAAATTATGTCTATCAATATACATCCAGCTATGAACGACGGTATAAAAGCCGGTTCTGATAGCTTTGCTGGTGGAACACTCACCTGCCTGTGCTCAAGTAATCCTGTTAAAGTCAAAGTTGAAGCACAAACTGCGCATAATCACGCCTGTGGTTGTACCCAGTGCTGGAAACCAGAAGGTGCTATGTTTTCACAGGTGGCGGTTGTTTCACGTGACAAAGTATCGGTGACCGAGAATGCAGATAAGCTTGAGATTGTTGATGCAAGCCAGTCAATCCAGCGTCATGCCTGTAAAGAGTGTGGTACCCACATGTATGGTCGTATCGAAGATACAAACCATCCATTCTATGGCCTGGACTTCATTCATACAGAATTATCGAATGAATCAGGCTGGTCTCAACCTGAATTCGCAGCCTTCGTCTCATCTGTCATTGAAACCGGTGTTAATCCTGATGATATGGGAGCAGTAAGAGAACGTCTTACTGGACTTGGTTTACCAACATATGACTGTTTATCACCTCCTCTAATGGATGCTATCGCTACGCATGTAGCAAAAGCTTCTGGCGCATTAGCGTAAA
>Ga0316209_1001827_pt1 | contig 19569 bp, 13 predicted proteins | sample 6monopyrite_MG_FD_204945 | JGI IMG/M metagenome (GOLD analysis project Ga0316209, IMG submission 204945) | Microbial mat bacterial communities from mineral coupon in-situ incubated in ocean water Damariscotta River, Maine, United States -... | ecosystem: Environmental > Aquatic > Marine >...
TGTAGTCGATGAAGACGTACATGATGCCGACCTCGGCGAGGCCGGTCCCCATCCCCAGAATGACCGCCATCGTGATGCCCGTCGCGACTTCGATCGTCGCGAAGAGCAGCGAGTCGTAGCGGATCGACTTATTCCAGGCGTCGCGATGATCCGCGTTCATGGCGTCGAAGTCGGCGCGGTTGCGCTCTTCACGACTGAAGAGCTGGACGACCTTCATGCCCGTCACGCTCTCCTGGATATAGGTATTGATGCGCGCGATGCGAACCCGCACTTCCCGGAACGCTTCGCGGACTTTCAGCCGGAAGAAGAAGGCAGCAACCGCCAGGAAGGGCACGATCGCAAAGGCCCAGCCCGCTAGCTTCGGCTGCAGCGCGACCAGAATGATCGCGAAGCCGACCATCTTGATCACATCCGTGATCAGCGCGACGAGCCCCTGGGCGAACATCTCCGCCACATTCTCGACATCATTCGTCGCGCGGGTGACAAGACGTCCGACCGGAATCACGTCGAAATAGCTCATCTGCAACGTTTCGATGTGCTCGAAGACATGCGCGCGCAATTCGCGCATCGCGTACTGCCCCGTCGAGGCCATCAAGACCTGATAGACGTATTGCAGCGCACCGAGCGAAAGCGTCGTCACGATATACAGAAGCGCGAGCCAACCGCCGAGCGTCCAGTCGACGGGCGGCGTCAAGAACCCCGCGAGCGCCCCGTCCACGCGATCGCCAAAGCTCGTCAGCACATGCGCCGCGTCGGGCACATCGAGGCCGATCGATTTGGCTTCTTCGCTGGAAACAACCCGGTCGATCCCCGACTTCACGATCCAGGCGGGGGCGAGCTCCAAGATGAAGATCGGGACAAAGAGTCCAAGGGTGCCAAGCACCTGTCGCCAGAACGGCCGCACGTAGGGCCAGAGTCGCAGCAACAAGCGCGTGTCGTAGGCCTTGCCGAGTTCTTCTTCGTCGAAGACTTCACTCTGTGGGTCAGCCGCGCTCATACGCCCTCCCCTGCGACCGCAGCGGCCGCGGCGGCCAGATCGGCTTGGCGCGCCGCTTCGCGGGCTTGCTGTGCGGCCTCCTGTTCCTGCTCTTCCGCGAGACGCGAATAGAGTCCGCCCCGCGCGAGCAAGTCGTCGTGGGTTCCGCGTTCGACGATTTCCCCACGGTCGAGGACCACGATCTGATCGAGGGATTGCACGGAGTTGATGCGACTCGCGACGACCACGACCGTTCGCCCCGCAAAGACATCCGAGAGCTGCGCCTGAATTCGACGCTCCGTCTCTGCGTCGACCGCAGAGAGCGTGTCATCGAGGATCAGGATCTTGGGATCGAGGGCGAGCGCGCGAGCGAGCGCCGTGCGCTGTCGCTGACCGCCGGAAAGCATGACGCCGCGTTCGCCGACGAGGGTGTCGTAGCCATTCGGCAGGTCGTCGATGTCCCCGGCCAACTGCGCCCGTTCCGCGGCGATCCGAATCTCTTCGTCCGTCGTCTCCGCGGGCAGTCCGTAGGCGATATTCGCATCAATCGGCAGGGAGAAGAGGAACGAGTCCTGGGGCACCATCGCGATCGAGGTCCGCAAGCGCGAAAGAGAAAGCGCATTGATGTCGATGCCATCGACGAAGAGCTTCCCATCCTCGACGTCGTAGATCCGCGGTATCAGTCCTGCGAGGGTCGACTTGCCCGACCCGACCGGCCCGACGACACCCAGCGAGGATCCCGCCGGTACCTTGAACGAGATATCCTTGAGTGCCGCGTCTCGCAGGTCGTCCCCGTAACCGAAGGACAGATCTCTAAACTCGATCTCGCCCCGCAACGGCCCCGGATCGACTGCATCTTCCGGCTCCGCGATCGCCGGCTCGATCGACATGATCTCGTCGATCCGCTGCATCGCCGAAGCACCGCGCTGCAGCAGGCTGACCGAGTAGCCCATCATCATGGTCGGGAAGGTCAGCACGCGCGCGTAGATCGTGAAAGAGAAGAGTGCGCCGGGCTTGAGCGTCCCGGCGGCGATCATGTCGAGGCCGAGATAGAGCACCATCCCCAGTCCCGCCGCCGGCAACAGCCCGGTCATGGCGGGCATCGCCGCGCTCGCCCGCACGAGGCTCAGCTGCCGCGCACGAAGATGATCGTTCGCCTCGGCGAAGCGTTCCGCCTGATCGCGCTCCATCGCGTAGGCCTTCACGACGCCGATGCCCGCGATGCTCTCCTGCACCAGGTTCGACATCGACGCGAGGGATTCCTGGGCGGCAAGACTGCGCTTGAAGAGGCGCGCGCCGATCACACGCGAGATCACGATGAAGAGCGGATAGGGAATCACCATCAGGGCGGCGAGCTTCACGCTGTACGTCGACATGGCGATGAAGGCGCCGATAAAGAGGATCGGACTCTGGGCGACGGAGAGCAGACCGGGGCCGAGCAACAAGCGCACGGAATTGAGATCGTTGACGCAGCGACTCATCAGGTCGCCGGTCCGCCACTTGAAGTAGAAGGATTGGGGCTGCTTCTGAAGGTGATCGAAGAGATCGTTGCGGATCTCGTATTCGACTTCCCGGGCGGCATCGAAGACGAGCTGCCGCGTGAAGAAGCGCAGAATCCCGCCGCCCACCGCCAGCCAGAACAGAATCCAGCAGCGCTGGATCACAACGTCCGCTCCGACCTCCGGATCAATCAAGCCGTCGATCGCGCGGCCGACCATCATCGGGATCGCATTGAAGATGCCGGTATAGAAGACGACGGCGATGAACCAGACGAGGTAGTAGCGCCAGTTCCGTCGCAGGTAGACCGAGAGACGGCGCAACGCGTGGCGGACCGGAGTCTCTTCCACTTCACCCGTACCGTTTTCGAGCGCATCCGCTGCCACGCTCATCGCCCCATCCTCGCCGCAAGTCGGGCGCGGTCGACATCCAGGTACCAGCCCAAGAGCGCGACCTGATGCCAGAAAATCGTTCGCAGCGTGCCTCGAGATCGATAGCGCCGGGAAGACGTGGTCGCAGGCAGACGCGAAATCGCGAGCCGTCCCGCTCGTTTGATTCCTCGCACGAGGTCCAGGTCTTCCATCATCGGCACGATCGCCACTCCGCCCATTCTCGTCAGCACGCTCCGGCGCACGAAGAGCGCCTGATCACCATAAGGAAGTCGAAACATCGCGACCCGGCGGGCCACCCACCACTCGATCCATCGCTCCCAGCCCCCCCGCTCCGAGAATCGAAACGTGAAGGCGCCCCCGGCGATGCCGGGATCCGCGAGGATCCGCTCCACCTCACGCGACCAACCGGCGGGCAGCCGGGTATCCGCGTGAAGAAAGAGAATCACATCTCCCTCTGTCTTTTCCGAACCGAGCCGGAGCTGGTGGGCGCGTCCCGCACCCGCTTCCTCCGCGTTCCCCTCGTCTCCCACGACCGGTGCTCCGGTGGCGGAAGAAGAGGAGGATGGAAAGTCGCTGAGCCTCAGGACCCGGGCTCCGGCTTGCTGAGCGAGCGCGACAGTTTCGTCACGACTCCCTCCGTCCACCACGACGACCTCGATTCCCGGTTCCCCCGGCCCCGCAGGCAGCTCGCCCGGACTGCTGGAATCAGCCGAGAAAGAGTCGCGCGCGTCGACCCCAATCAGGTCGGCGGACGAGGGAGAATCGAAAGCGCTCGCGACCGCGCCGACGATGCGTTCTGCCTCGTCGAGGGTCGGGATCACTACCGAAATCGTCACAGCGCCACACTAGCCCGGAACCCCTGGGATCGCCTCGGCCTGAGCGAGCCGGCCGTCAAAGGGGCAAAATGCACAGCCTCAGCACTCCAGCGGCGCACATCGATTGACTGGCCGAGGGCGTTTGCCTATCAAACGGCCGTGACCCGTACCCCCGACGACAAGAAGCCGACCGCTGACGCGGCCTTTACCGAGACTTCTGCACCTGCCTATGCGGCGGCGGGGGTCGACCTTGATCACGATGAAGCCTTCATCGATGACGTCAAGGAAATCGCCAAAGGGACCTTCCGCCCTGAGGTTTTGAGTCAGATCGGCGGCTTCGCCGGGATGTTCAAAGCGCCCGAGCGGTACAAGGACCCGATCTTTGTCGCGGCGACCGACGGCGTCGGAACGAAGCTCAAGCTCGCCGCCCAGATCGGCCGCTACGACACGATCGGGATCGACTGTGTCGCGATGGTCGTGAATGACCTCGTGGTCCAGGGCGCAGAACCGCTGATCTTCCTCGACTACGTGGCGATGGGGGATCTCGACAAGAGCACGGCGAGTGACGCCCTGCGCGGCGTGGCCGAGGGCTGCAAGCGCGCGGGCGCGGCCTTAATCGGCGGCGAGACGGCGACGATGCCGGGCGTCTACCCGAAGGGTGAGCTCGAGATCGTCGGATTCTCCGTGGGCGTCGTCGAACGCGAAGGCGTGATCGATGGCTCCTCGATCGCCGAAGGCGACGTGCTGATTGGCCTCGCCTCGAGCGGCTTCCATAGTAATGGCTACTCGCTGGTTCGCTCGGTGCTCGACGCCGGCCTCAAAGCGGGCAAGTTCGAACTCTTCGAAGAACCGCCCGGAATGCGGACTTCCCTCGCGAGTGCACTCATCGCCCCCACGCGGATCTACGTGAAGCCGCTCCTTAACCTGATTCGCGACTTCGACGTCCACGGCATGGTGCATGTCACCGGCGGCGGCTTCGATGGAAATATCCCGCGTGTTCTGCCCGCTGGCGTCCGCGCCCGGGTCGACACGGCCGCCTGGCCCCGCCCGGATGTCTACGACTGGATCTCCCGCGAAGGCGAGATCCCCGAGACGGAGATGCTGCGCGTCTTCAATTGCGGCATAGGCATGATCGTGATCGTTCCCGGCGAAAGCGCCGACGAAGTCCTCCATCGCCTGCGCGGCCTCGGAGAGCGCGGCTACCGCATCGGAACGGTCGAGCGGAAAACCGAAGACGAATCCGCGATCCTCTTCGACCCGGGCTTCCTGGGCATCGATCTCGACAACCTTCTGGACGACTGACTCGCGGCGGGCGGCCGAACGGGTCAACGGCAACACCCAGAACACCCAGCCCCCCAGACCACCCAGACCCCCGAGACCACCGCGAACGCCACCGGAGGGACCACCCAAATGGAGATCCCGACACTCGACCCCAGCGAAGCGCCCCGCGCACGACGCTGGGACGCAGTCGTGCTGGGCAGTGGCCTTGCCGCGCTTGTTGCGGCAGCACGGATCAGCGCCGCCGGTCAGCGCGTGCTCGTGGTCGAAGAAGAGGCCCGCACGACGCTGCCCCCTGCGGTCAAAGAGCCCTTCCTACTTTCAGGTCTGCGAGACCAGGGCATCCTCGACGCCACCCTGCGTGCCCTGACGGTTCCGCTCATCGATCGCCGGCGCATCGGTGCCGAGCGCCTCGCCTATCAGATCGCCGCCGACCCGATCCGCATGGATGTCGGGCAGCCCGTCACCACCGCCGAAGAACTCGTGAGCTGGGGCCTCGCCAAGCCCGAAGACGCCCAGCTGATCGTTCGGCGGATGCTCGAAGCCTCGGAAATCGAGCGCGCCGCACTCTACGAAGCCCCCTTCGTTCGCATCGGAAGGCGCAGCGTCGTTCCTTCGCGCGGCACCGGCGATCACAAACGCGGGCTCCCCGGCGAAGTCGCGGGGGCGAACGGTGATCTCGCACGACTGATCGCCTCGCAGATCCGTGCCCTCTCGAATCTCGGTGCGTCCCAGCCCGCACCGGAGGCTCAAGCCCGCCTGCTCGGCCTCGGTCTGGCGGGCGGCGCAGGGTTCGCGGACGATCCGCCGTGGCTCGTCGATCTCTTTCGCAAACGCGTTACCGCCCTCTACGGAGACATGCGCACCCTGCCCGGCGACTTCGAACTCGTCCAGGTAGCGGGGCAGCCGGGCATTCGCGTGGTCCGCAGTGGCGAGATCTGGCTCGGACGCTCGCTCGTTCTGGGGGCGCCGCCCTCTTCCCTTCGCGACGCCTACGGAGACGATCCTCTGCGGCCCGCACCCTCGGTCCTCGAGCGTCCGGCAGGTCGCGCATACCGCGGCGTCTTCCTCTTTCGTGTCTCGACTGCGACGTTGCCGGACGGCATGGGCGCCCGGGTCATCCTTCCCGGATCCACCGGCGCCGACGGTCGAGCGGCACCGACCGCCGCGGTCACTGCCTATCCGTGCCAGACCCACCCCAACCGGGTCGACCTCGTGGCGCGCGCCGTAATTGAGAACGTCTCGCCGGAAAACCTCGCGGACGAACTCGCCCGGCTCCAAGACGACATCGCCTCACGACTTCGCGCCCTCATGCCCTTCTGCGGCGACGGCCTCTCGCAGATCGATTTCGACCGACCGCGCTGGGACAGCGACGACGGCTGGCTCGAAGACCCGAGCTCCGACCGAGGCTGGCCCGGGGACGTCGACCTTCGGCTCTCGAACAAGCCTAACATCTACTGCCTGGATCGATCGGGCGCCGCGGGGCTCGGGCTCGAAGGCGATCTCCTGCTCGGCTGGCGCGGTGGCGATGCAATCGCTGCTGAGCTGAGCTGAGTCGGCGTCCTGCGGAAGCCGATGTGAACGATGATGTGACAAGCGAATCCCCGAACCGGAATGCAACGACGGAGAGCGGCGGCGGCAAAGACCGTACGCGCCCGCCGAACGCGACGGCCTTCGCCCTGATCGGGCGACTGCTGAAGCGATCCCTTCGCTACCGCACGGTCATCCTTGCGGTTTTTCTACTCGGGTTCGTCGTCTCCTTCTTTCGCTATCTCAGGGGCTATCTCCTGCAGCCTCTGATGGACGATGTCCTGATTCCCGCATCCACAGCGGGCAGCGGATTCGAAGACCTCAAGCCCGTCCTCTTTGAGATTGGCTTGTTGTTAGGCATCTCGATCCTGATCCAGCCCTTTGCCGTCTTCTTTCGCTCATACTCGGCCCATTGGGTAATCGGCAGTGTGCGCCGCGATATCGATCAGGAAGTCGCTTCAAAGCTGCTGTCCGCGCCGCTTCGCGTCCATCGCCAGGGGACGAGCGGAGACTTTCTCGCCCGCGCGCTCACGGATACGCAACTCGCCTGCCAATCCGTCACCCTCCTGTACAACGAGGTCCTGATCAACGCGCAGCTCGTCATCGCCGGCGCGATCGCCCTCTTCCTGGCGAGCTGGCAGCTCGCGAGCATCGTCGTCATTTCGATGCCTCCGCTCTTTCTGGCACTCGGTTTCTTTGGTCGTCGCGTGCAGAAGCAATCCCATCGCCGACAGGAATCCCAGGGCGACTTGTCCCAGCGCCTCCTCGCTATCCTGTCGGGCATCAAGGTCATCAAGGCCTTCCAGGGCGAGGCGGTCGAAGAGAAGGCCTATGAAGCGGAAACCGGCCGTTTTCTGAAGCGCCACATGAAGGTCGTCTGGAATGGCGTCGTCGCCCGCGCCGTAGGCGAGCTGATCAATCCGATGATCGGTTTCGCCGTGATCGGCCTCGGGCTCTGGCTCTTGCTGACCGGCGGCTCCTGGGGCCTCACCCTCGGCACCCTCGTCGAATTCGGCATCTACCTTTCGATCGCCTACAAGCCGATCAAGGCGCTCGTCCAGCACTACCCCAAGATCATGGAATCGACCGGCGGCGCCGCACGACTCTTCGAGATTCTCGATCTCGATGCGGAAGTCGATGACCGACCCAATGCCCGTCCGATGACCGGCCTCGAACATTCGATCGTGTTTCGCGACGTCCACTTTGACTACGGAGACGATCCTGTTCTGCGCGGGATCGACCTCGAAGTCGCCCCGGGCGAAGTCATCGCCTTCGTCGGTCGAACGGGCACAGGCAAATCCACCCTCGTCGACCTCGTCCTCCGCTTCCACGATCCGACTCGAGGCGCGATCGAAATCGATGGCATCGACCTGCGCGACTACGCCCGCGAATCCTTCCTCGACCAGGTCGCCGTCGTCACTCAGGAGCCCTTCCTCTTCGACGTCTCCGTCGCTGAAAACATCGGCTATGGCCGACGTGACGCGACCCAGGCCGAGATCGAAGCCGCTGCGGAAGCCGCGTCCGCGACGGAATTCATCCGCTCGCTGCCCGAGGGCTACGACACCGCCGTCGGCGAGTTCGGCCTGCGTCTCTCAGGCGGCCAGCGACAGCGCCTCACAATTGCCCGCGCGATCCTCGCGAACCCCGCCATCCTGGTCTTCGACGAAGCGACGAGCGCCCTCGACGCGAAGACCGAAGCCGCCGTACAGGATGCCATCGAGCAGCTGCGCGGACGCCGCACCATCTTCCTCGTCGCCCATCGGCTCTCAACGATTCGCCACGCGGACCGCATCGTGGTCCTCGAAGAGGGGCGCATCGCAGAGATCGGTGACCACGACAGCTTGCTTGCGGGGGGCGGACTCTACGCCGAGTTGATCGGCGCGCAGGATCCGCAGGCGGCCTGAGAACGCGTGGCCCGGCCCCTTACGGGGGATGGGCCTAGCCGCGAACGCGCTCGACGGATCGAACGCCCCGGACCTTACGGATCTCGCGCATGACCTTGCCGAGGGTCTGCACGTCGGTCACCCAGAGTTCGAAGGTCTGCTCGGCGCCGTTCCCCGCGAGATCTTCGGTTGAGACTTTGGCTGAGCCGATATTGATGCCCGCAGCGGAGATCGTATTCGTAATCTTGGCGAGCATCCCCGGCTCATCCCGGGACAAGACCCGGATCGCAATCGCCCGCCGAGCCTCGGTCCCCGCTTCCCAATCGACTTCGATCCGTCGGTCGGGGTCCAGGGCGAAGACCTTGACGCAGCCCCGCGTATGGACCGTCACCCCGCGACCGCGGGTAACGAAGCCGATGATCTCGTCGCCGGGCAAGGGCTCGCAGCACCCGGCGAAGCGCACCATCACATCGGCGGTGCCGGAGACGGTGACCCCGGTGCTCGATTGACGGCGTTCGCGGCGAAAGAGTTGTCGGAGGCGATTCGGAACAACTTTGGCGGCCGAGCTCGAAGTGGCACTCGAGCCTGAGTCGTCCTCCGCGTCGGGGCCCTTCCCACCGAGCTTTCGAGCGAGCGTACTCGCGGCAACCTTGCCATAGCTGATGGAGGCGAAAAGATCGTCGACGGCCTTCCCGCCAAACTCGGACTCGACATAACGTTCGAGGCTGCCGTCGCTCTCGACGCCCTTCATGGTCAAGTCGACCTTCTTGAGTTCGCGCGTCAGGATGTCGCGCCCGAGCGCAACCGCGCGATCCTTACCCGCCTGCCGAATCGAATGGCGGATATGATTCCGGGCCTTACTCGAGACCGCGAACTCGAGCCAATCCTTACGGGGGACCTGATTCTTGCTCGTAATGATTTCGACGGTCTCGCCGTCGCGCAATCGCTGACGAAGCGGAACCAGGCGACCATTCACCTTGGCGCCGGCACATTGCGAACCGACCTCACTATGAATCGCGTAAGCGAAATCGATCGGGGTCGCACCGGCCATCAGGTTGATCACTTCCCCGGTCGGCGTGAAGACGAAGACCTCGTTCGGGAAGAGATCGAGCTTCACCGTATCGAGGAACTCGTGGGGGTCCGAGAGTTCCTTCTGCCATTCGATCAATTGGCGCAGCCAATCGAATTTCGAATCCTCGTCCGCCCCGCCCAGCCGGCCTTCCTTGTACTTCCAATGCGCCGCGATCCCGAGTTCCGCGTCACGATGCATCTCCGCAGTCCGAATCTGCACTTCCATGCGTTCACCGAACTCGCCGATCACCGTCGTATGAAGAGACCGATAGCCGTTCGGCTTGGGTAGGGCGATATAGTCTTTGAAGCGACCGGGAACCGGCGCCCAGATGGAATGGATCTGGCCGAGCACGGCATAACAGTGCTCGATGTGATGATCGACGATGACCCTGAACCCGATCGCATCGTAGATCTGTTCAATCTCGAGATCCTGGCTCTTCATCTTGGTGTAGATCGAAGAGATATCCTTCACGCGACCGACGACTTCCGAAGCGATCTCGACCTCGGACAGCTTCGCCGAAATAATCCCGATCACCTCCTCGATATACGTGTCACGTTCGCCACTCGAGAGCGAGAGTTGGGCCTCGAGTTCCGCCGCCGCGTCCGGCTCAAGGCAGCGAAAGGACAGGTCCTCGAGCTCCTGCTTCATCCAATACACGCCGAGGCGGTGGGCGAGCGGAACGTAGATATCCATCGTCTCCTGCGCGATTCGACGACGGCTCTCCTCCTTCATGTACTCGATCGTGCGCATGTTATGCAGACGATCCGACAGCTTGACCATGAGGATGCGGATGTCTTCGGACATCGCGATTAGCATCTTGCGGAAATTCTCCGCCTGCTGTTCCCGCGCGCTGCGGAACTCAATCCGCGCGATCTTGGTCAGGCCCTCAACCAGAAAGGCGACCCTCTCCCCGAAGAGCCGCTCGATTTCCTCCCGCGTCGTCAGCGTATCTTCGAGGGTGTCATGCAGGAGGCCGGCGATGATCGTGTCCTCGTCGACGTTCAGGTCGAGGAGGATCCCGGCGACTTCGAGGGGATGGATCAGGTAGGGCTCGCCGGAAAGGCGCTCCTGGCCATCGTGGACCTTCGCCGTAAAGACATACGCCCGCTGGAGCCGCTCGAGGTCGACCTGCGGGTTGTAGTCGAGCATGCGGTCGGCGATGTCGTTGAAGCGGAGCATCCGGACAGCGGCCTCAGCGAAGACGATCGGGACCGGCCCGGAGCGAAATCCGCAGGCCTCATGTGGCTACTGCGATCGCCCTCCCCGAGCTTTCCCGACCTCTCCCGAAAAAGATGAATCGTTCCGGGGATTTGCCCCCGAAGCGACGAGGGTACCGGCGCGGGGAAACCCGAGCAATGCGCGCCTGCGAGTCCCCTCAATCCGGGGCGGCGCGCCCCCTACGACTGCTGAGTGTTCCAGGCCTCGAGCACGCTCTCACGACCGTGCCGCCCGGCGATTTCGGCCGGATCTCCCTTTCGAATCGCGCGGATCACATCGAGCACCTGCCCCACCGCGACTTCCAGATCGTCGTTGATCACGGCAAAGTCAAAGTGCTTTGCGGCATCAAGCTCGCGATCGACCAGCGCCATCCTCCGCTGGATCACGTCCTCGGAGTCGGTCTTACGACCCCGCAAACGGTCTTCGAGAATCGACAGAGATGGCGGAAGGAGAAAGATCAGAATCGCATCGGGCATACGCGAGCGAACCTGCTCCGCGCCCTGCACTTCGATTTCGAGGACAACGTCCTGGCCTTCCGCGAGCGGTGCTTCAATCGCCTTCCAACTCGTGCCGTAGGCGTTCCCGCCATAGTCTGCGTGCTCAAGAAACGCGTCCGCATCAACGAGTTCGCGAAACGCCTTCGGGTCGACGAAGTGATAGGAAGCGCCATCGACTTCGCCCTCGCGCGGCGTGCGCGTCGTATGCGAGACCGACAACTCGAGCCCCTCGTCTTCGGCGAGGATGCGTCGACAGAGCGTCGTCTTGCCCGTCCCCGACGGCGCCGCGATCACGAAGACGTGCCCTTTCACGTCGCTCATTCCCCCGCCTCCCCATCGAAATCCGGCGCGAGTCGAGTGGCGATCGTCTCGGGTGTGATCGCCGAGAGAATGACGTGGTCGCTATCGGTGACCACGATCGAGCGTGTACGCCGTCCTTCTGTCGCATCGAGCAACTTACCGCGCCGACCCGCTTCTTCGCGCAAGCGTCGCATCGGAGAAGAGTTCGGGGCCGCAATCGCGACGACTCGCGCTGCCGTCACAAGATTGCCATAGCCGATGTTGACCATCGTCGGCACCGCGGCGATATGTCGGTCACGGATCCCCGGCTCCGGGATCTTGGATTTCGCGGGCGCTGCTTTTCCGGAAGACGGATTACTCAACGTTCTGAACCTGCTCGCGAATCCGCTCGAGTTCGGTCTTGAGCTCCACGACATCCTGAGCGAGCGGGGCATCGTTCGCCTTCGAGCCAACGGTATTCGCTTCTCGGCCGAGCTCCTGAAGCAGGAAGTCGAGCCGCCGACCGACGGGGGTCTCCCTCCCCGCTGAAGCCAGGGTCTCGCGAAATTGATCGACGTGGCTTCGCAGCCGGACGAGTTCTTCCGTGATGTCGAGTCGATCCGCCGCGATCACGACCTCCTGATGGAGGCGCGCTTCGTCGAGGAGTCCGACATCGCGCTGGATCTGCTCCGCTCGCTTCTTGAGGCGCTGCTTGGCGACTTCGACGACTTCGCCGGATCGCGCTTCAAAGCGGTTCGCGAGGTCGATGATCGTCTCGAGGCGTCCCTCGAATTCGCTGGCCAGCGCCTGCCCCTCGGCTGCACGCATGGCGATCAGCGCTTCGACCGCTTCATCGATCGCCTCGGTCACGGGGCCGATCAGCGTTTCCGCGTCGACCTCGGTTTCGACGAGTCGCGTCACGCCGGGCATCCCGAGCAGCGCGGCGACGTCGAGGTCGGCCGTAAGCGAATGGGCCTCTCGGAGTCGGGCGGCGGCGGCGACGTATTGCGCGGCGATGCCTTCGTCGATTTCGAGCGCCGAAGCGGCGGAACCCATCACGAGATTCACACTCAGATCGACCTTGCCCCGAGACATGCGCTCCTGGACGCGCTTCTTGAGCGCGGACTCGTGATCCGCGAGTACTTTCGGAAGCCGGATGCGCAGATCGAGGTGGCGATGGTTGACGCTGCGCGCCTCGACGTCGAGACCGAGACCCGCCACTTCGCGTGTTGCGCGCCCGAATCCCGTCATGCTCTGAATCACGATGTCCCCTTTTTCCGCTCGTCGCCGAGCGACGGCGCGCTCAGCCCTCAGGCCGACGTCTGCGCCGTCAAAATTTCTGGAATCCGCGCGATCACTTCCGCCCGATCGACTCGCGCCGTGCCGACTTTCTCAACGGCGACCGCGCTTGCGGCGTTCGCGACGATACAGGCCTCGACGAGCGATGCACCCGCGGCACGACAGAGTGCCAGGGCCGCGACCGAAGTATCCCCCGCCCCCTGTACGTCGAAGACCTCGAGCGGCTGGGTCGGAACGTCGCGAAAGGTGCCTGCGGCGTCCAGGGCGCTCATGCCGAGTTCCCCGCGCGTGACGACGACTTCGCCCCCGCCGAGTTCTTCGCGCAGTTTTTCGAGCAGTGCGATGCGGTTGGATCGCTCAAGTCCGTCGATGCCCACGAAACTCGTCGCTTCAGCGAGATTCGGTTTAACGAGATCCGCCCCGCGAAAGCGTCGCAAGTCCGTCTTGGGGTCCGCGATCACCCGCTTATCGAGGACCTGCGCGCGCTCGATCACAAATCGACCGAGGCCATCGGCGAAGAGGCCCTTGTCGTAGTCTTCCAGAATCACGATGTCGCAGGATGCGACGCGCTCCTCGATTAAGGCCTTGAGTGCGTCCAATTCCGGTTCGGAGGGCGACGCGTGACTCTCGCGATCGAGTCGAATCAGCTGTTTCGCCTGGGCGCCCACGCGAAGCTTGTGGGTCGTCGGCCGGGCCTCACTCGCCACGAGCCCACTCGAATCAAGGCCGACGCTCGCCATTTCAGCAATGAGTCGCTCGCTCTCTTCGTCGCGCCCCACGAGTCCAACCAGATCACAGGTCGCCCCCATAGAAAGCACATTCCGTGCGACATTCCCCGCTCCGCCGAGCGCCACCGAACGCGTCTGGACGCGCACGACCGGGACCGGCGCTTCCGGGCTCGTGCGCTCGACCGAACCGCTTCGGTACTCGTCGAGCATCACATCGCCGACGACCAGCGCGCGCAGTCCGGCCGCGCGATCAAAAATCGCCTCGAGGGCGTCCGCGGTTGCGGTCGACACGGGATCTCCGACGATGCTCATATTCCCCCCGTCCGCGTACTCAATCGAGGCTTCCTTCAGCGCGAAGTTCACGCAGCGCATCCGCCAGGGCCGGGTCATCGGGCCCGCCCTGAAGATGCCACAGGACGAGGCCCCACCGCTCGGCGGCACGCCTTCGCGCGTTCGCACCGAACACGCCCAACATTGAATCCCCGAGTGCGGAGAAGACGTTTCGCAGGGTTCGCCACGTGAAGGCGACGCCCACGAGGAATCGCCCTCGCCTCGACCCCAGGAACCGGTAGAGCGAACGATGAAACTCGATCCGGGTTGCGAGGGGCGCGCGACGTTTGCTGCTTTCCCCAAGCGCATGAGAAGCGGTTAGGTCCGCGCAGTAGGCAACGCGCGCGCCGGCTGCTCGCGCACGCGTGCAGAACTCGGTCTCCTCAAGAAAGAAGAAGTACCGCTCATCGAGGAGCCCAATCTGCGCAAAGAGCGCTCGGCGAACGAAGAAGACCGCACCGCGTATCGCCTCGACTTCGAGCCAGCGGATTTCTTCCGAATCGCCCACTGGATCAGCAGGGCCCGCCGGATCAAGGGCGATCGTGCGTTCGCGTTCGACACGGTGAAGCCGACGGGCAAGTCGATCGCCGAGCAACTCCGAGGCCCAACCGGGCGTCGCATGGATCGATCGCTGCGGACGGCCCTCCGAATGGACCAGCGCGGGCCCGAGCACGCCGATCTCCGCCTCACGATTCAGTCTTTCGAGCGCTCCCCGTAAGAGCGCTGCCGTGACCTCGACATCACTGTTGAGGAGCAGCACGACTTCCCCTGCCGCCTGCTGGATCCCCGCATTCATGGCCGAAGCGAAGCCCCGATTCAAACGACGCGCGATCAGACGCGTGCTCCCCTTCGAAGCATCGATCGCTTGCTGAACGATGCCGAGGCTCCCGTCGAGTGAGCCATTGTCGACGACGATCACTTCGATTGAGATCTCGGGGGCGAGAACCTCGCGAGCCTCCTCGACGGTGCGCAGACAGGTCGCCAGGCGAGCCCGGGTCTCGTAACTCGCGATCACGATCGAGAGATCGATCATGCCGGGCCTCGGCCGGCGACCGCCCGGTCTTCCAGCGCCGCGGAAGCCGCCTCGAAGGCGGTCTCGACCGAAATCGACCGCAGGCATCGATGATCGATGGGACACGTCCGCTTATAACAGGGACGGCAGTCATGATGGGTCTCGAGCACATGAACCCGTGCCAGATTATCCGCGGTCTTCGCCACCGAGGTCGGGCCGAAGAACACGACGCTCGGCACGCCGAAGGCCGCCGCGACATGACGGGCCCCCGCATCGTTCGCAACGAGTGCGCGCGCCGAACGAAGCAACGCCTTGAGCCCGCCCAGGTCGAGAACTCCGTCGAGAATCGCGACCTCGGATTCCATAACGCGAGCGACCGCCGCCACCTTCTCGGACTCCCCCGGTGCCCCTAACAAGAGGACGGATTGCCCTTGAGCAACAAGGCGATCTCCGAGTTCAGCGAAGCATTCCGTGGGCCAGCATTTCGAGTCGCCGAAGCCCGCGCCCGGCGCCAAGACGACGGGGGGCGACGCGCGCAGTTGCGCGAGGTCAACGCCCGCCTCGGCGAGTGAGTCCTCTTCGGTTTCCGTCACCGCGAGTCGAAGCGGCGGCGACGCATCGGTGGTGAGGTCCGCGGCGAGATCCGTCGTGGCGCCTAACGCCGAGACCAGGGAGAGCACGAAGCGCTCCTTGGAAACCAGGCGTCGACGGCCCCACGCAGCCGGTGCATCGACCACTTCATGCAAGAGCGCGCGGCGCAGCGCATCCCGCGCGAACCCGGTGACCTGCTTAACGCCGCCAAGTCGCATGAGCAGCGCCGACGAAACCGATTCCGGAATCACGACCCCGAGCTCGAACCGCCCCGCCCGAATCGCGCGCAGGTCTTGGCGCCATCCGGACAAGCCGCCCTGCCGCGAAGCGAGGGGCCAGACTTCGTCGACGAGCCCCGTCCCCTCGAGCAGCGGTGCGAGGGGCGCAGGCAGCTGCGCAACGATGTGCGACCCGGGAAAACGTTCTCGCAGTGCGTGCAGACCGGGGGTGGACATCACGACATCGCCGAGCCAGTTAGGGCAGCGCACAAGAATCCGCTGCGGATCGATCACGATGCCGGCTCTTGGGCGCTCGGCTCGTCCGCAGTCGGTTCATGCACGATCTGCACGGCCCGATCACGAATCGCCTCCGATCGAGTCGGCACTTCGAGCAATTCGCGGGCGATCGCCGCGACGGCGTGGGGCGGAATCGATTGCATGCAGGTGGGCTCGGCACACCCGCGCCGACAGGGACTGCATGACGTCGGAACGCGCATCCGCTTCGAAGGCGTGCCCTGCCAGGGTTCGTTTTGTGACGGATCCGTCGGGCCCATCAACTGCACGACCGGGACCCCGGAGAGGGACGCGGCGTGAAGCGGTCCCGAATCACTTGAGATGAAGACCGCAGCCCGCGCCTGCAGCGCCAACAGGTCATCAAAGGATCGCGTCTCCGGCGCCAAGACCAGCGCGCCGTCCGCCAGACGAACGATCTCTTCGGTCAAACTGCGTTCATGGCGATCCGGTCCGCAGGCGACCCAGGCTTCGCAGCCTTCGGACGCGAGACTCTGCGCCACCCTCGCCCATCCGACGAGCGAATAACGTTTGTGGCGCGCGCCGGCGCTGCTTCCAGGATGAAGCAGGGCGAAGCCGCGACTCTTCTCCCGGCCCGTTGCCCGGAGTCGTGCGGAAAGGCGTGCTTGCGCGAGGGGCGATGGCGAGAGCAGAGGCCGGCTGGGGAAGGTCGCCTCGGGCGCGATCGCCTTGACGAGCGCCGCGTTGCGATCGAAGCGCGAAAGCGATGCGGGAGGAGATGCGATGTGGCGATTCGTGAAGATCGCGGAGAACTCGCGGGCCGCGGGCGAATCGAAACCAAAGCGATTCGGGGCACCGGATGCCCAGGCCATCATGCCGCTCTTGAGCAATCCGTGAAAATCCAGCGTGAGATCGAAGCGTCGATCCCGAAGTAGGGAGAGAAAGCGGCCGATGCGTCGCCCGAGACCGAGCGGATCGCCCTCGCGAAGCGCCTCCATCAAGCGCGGACGCGGAAAAACGATCACTTCGTCGACGAGGCCCGAAGCGCTCACGACACCGGCGGAGGGCGGCTCAACGACCCAGGAAAGGTGCGCGCCCGGATAAACGGCGCGAAGCGCAGCCACCGCAGGCAAGGTACGAACGACGTCCCCCATCGCACCCAGGCGAAGGATCAGGATGCGATCTGCGGCGGGCGGATTTTGCATCATTCGACGGGTTCTGGACCTTGGAATCTGGGCCTCGGGATCTGGACCTCGAGAGCGGTGAGTCTGCCAACCCTCAACGGCGGGGTGCGGCGCAAGCGGGGCCCGGCCGATACGATACGGAGCATGCGATTCGCGCGCACCCTTTCGCTCTACGTGATGCGCGAGACTCTTGTCTACTGCATGCTGACCTTCTTCGTGCTGACGCTCATTCTGCTGACGCAGAATCTCCTGCGTCGCATCGACGAGCTCTTTCTGGTCGGGATGACCATGGCCGATATCGGCGTCGTCATTCGCCACATCCTGCCGATCGCGCTGTCCTACGCGATTCCCCTGTCGTTTCTGATCGGGATGTTGCTCGCCGTGCGGCGACTGAGCGGGGACGGCGAGCTGATCGCGATCCGCTCCGTGGGACTGGGGCCAAATACCTTCCTCATCCCCGTGGCGATTCTCGGACTGATCGCCAGCTTCTCCTCGAGCTGGCTGCTGAACGAAGTGGAACATCAGTCGCGCCGGGAACTCGTCAAGCTCTTCAAACGCGCGGCAGCGCGAGGGGCCATCGTCGAGCCAGGCAAGTTCCGTCACATCGGGACCCACCTCGTTTTCGTGGAAGGCCGCGAGCGAGACGGCCGACTGACGGGCGTGATGATCTACGACCAGAGCCGCAAGGATCGGCGCTTTCGCGTCTTCGCCGCGGAGGGCACCTTGGAGTTCGATGCCGCGAACTCCTCGATTTCACTCGATCTCGAAGACGGCGACGTCCACCTCGACCCACGCCCCAGCGCCCCAGAGCGATACGAGCGCATCCGCTTCGATACTCTTTCGTATCACCTCGACGTGGGACATCTGATCGGCACGGACTTCTGGCCTGTTCGCCCGAAGCAAATGACGATCCCGGAGTTGCGGGCGGTGATCGCGCGGGCCGAACGCGGGGATCCCCTTCGCGAGCTCGATGAACGGGATCCGCTCGAATACGCTCTCGAGATCCATCGCCGCAGTGCCCTGCCCCTGGCCCCCCTGATCTTCGCCGGGCTGGGAATTCCGATCGCGTTGGCGAGCGAACATCGCCGACGCAACCTCGGACTCATGCTCGTGCTCGTGACCGCATTCGCCTACTACGCCCTTGGCGCGATCGGCGAATCCCTCGCGTTGCGGAGCTTGCTCTCGCCGGGACTGGCACAGTGGGCCCCAAACCTCGTCTTTGGGACACTGGCCCTCACCCTGATCCTCCGCGGTCGAAACCGGATTCCGACTTGAGCAAAACGAACTCGATCGATGCAGCCCCGAGTACGAGTCCCTTCTCGAGTGAACGATTCAAGACTCGGGTGGCGGAGAATTTCGCCTCGCAACCCGGAGCGAACGTCCTACGCGACCCCGAAGCGACCCTCGCGCTGCTGACCGCGGGCGAAGCGCGACCGGGCGGACGGAGCGAACATCGACTCCTCCCTGGTTCCGATTGGGGGCGCCCGCTTCGTTTGCGGCCCGCCCGCCGCGGCGGCGCCCTCGCGCCACTGTTAGGCGATCGCTTCCTCCAGCCCGATCGAATCCTTCGTGAGTTCGATCTCACCCTCGCTCTGCGACGTACGGGCGTCCCCGTCGTCGAGCCCGCCTTCGCCTTCGGTCATCGTCGTGGCGTATTCTGGCGGGCTGCCTTTGCCAGCGTTGACGAGCCCGCCTCCTTCGATGGACGGGCGCTTTTTGAGGGCGCGCCGACCGACGCACGGCTTCGGGCTGCGGCGACCGCGGCGGGCAAGGCACTTCGTGCCCTCCACGATGCAGGGGTGCTGCACGGGGATCTTCACCTACGCAATCTGCTCTTCTCCTCCGCTGCCGGCGCCGGGACGAAGGATGACGAACAAGAGGATTTGCGATGTCAGTTGATCGATCTCGATCGCGCCCGACAGGTCGCATCGCCCTCCCCCTCCGCCCGAATGCATGAATGGATGCGTCTCCTTCGCTCCCTAGAGAAAAACGGACTCACGCAGCGCATCACGCCGCGCACCTACGCCGCCGCACTCTCCGCCTATTGCCAGCGCGATCGCGATCTTCGCCGTGCGATGTGGGCCTGCCTCGCCCAAGAAAGGGCACGCGCCCTGCGCCATCGACTTGGCTGGCGGATCGGCCGGCGGCTGCGTCTCGCTGCCCCTCTGCTGGCCAGCTTCGCTCTCGCCACCCTCTTCGCGATGGGCGGCTGCTCAAGCGAGGACGCGGTTGGCCCCCCGCCCGAGCATGCGCGCTTTTCCCTCTTCGCCCTTGGCGACACCGGACGCACCCGCCCACTCGCCGCGCTGACCGAGGGCCAACTGGCGGTGGCAGCCGGAATGGTCGAGGAGGCATCCGAGCGTCCCATCACGGGAGTCGTCCTGCTCGGAGACAACTTCTATACCGACGGCCTCGACCGCGACACCCTCGTCCCCCGTGTACGCGAAAATCTCGTTCGGCCCTACTGCGCAATGCTTCGACTCGACGGCCCGCGGTCGAGCGAAGTCGAAAGTGCGTG
>Ga0316209_1001828_pt1 | contig 19556 bp, 17 predicted proteins | sample 6monopyrite_MG_FD_204945 | JGI IMG/M metagenome (GOLD analysis project Ga0316209, IMG submission 204945) | Microbial mat bacterial communities from mineral coupon in-situ incubated in ocean water Damariscotta River, Maine, United States -... | ecosystem: Environmental > Aquatic > Marine >...
TTGCGATTGCACTTCAAGAAAGCAATTCTGGAAAGCTATTTTATAATATAAATTACAAAATTGAAGGATTAAAAAAGAACCCCAACTTGTCTGAGATACAAGCTCAGGGTCGGGGCTCTCCGGTCAATGACCTAGTAAATAGAATAATAGATGACGGTAGCAATGTCAATCTGTTTTTTCTTGCGCCACTACCTGTAATTGCAGCTAATTCTGACAATAAAAAGTAATTTTTTGAGCATGAGAGTACTAACAGCAAAAGCCATTGGACGGGAACCCGGACCAATCCGCATCCAAAAAGGCCAACACGATTTCACAACAGACAAAGGTAATGGCGATGTCCATTTGGAAGCCCGACACGGCGACCAAATTAGATCAATTGTTGATGAAAATGGTCAGCCGATTTTCAAAGACACATCGGAATATATTGGCTTCGTCGCAAACAACTGGACTGAAATTGTAGAAATAAACAATGGAAAAATGTTGATGGTGGTTCGCGACCCAAGTAAGATAAGCAAAAGAAACTCACAAAAAACAATGATAATAGAAATGGTTAAATCTAAAACTAACAATTTTTATGAAGTAATTACAGCTGCAAAGCTTAATAATAAGTATATGACTAAATATACAAAAATAATAAGCAGATAGTTTATTCCCTGTGACGTGACTCGCCTAATCACGCCCTGACTTGCCATAAGTCGCACCCTCAACACAGCATTATCAGAATTAAAAATTCATGGCGACAACACTGCAGTGGGGCGATCGGCTTTTAAGCCGCTTGGGTACAGAGAAATTAATTATAAAAGGAACAACAGAGCACGTAAAGGTTAAAAACATAAATACCGGGGACATGTACTTATTACGTGTCCCTATAACTCTTGCGGTATTCAAAATTAAGTAGGGTGTCCCCAAAACTCCCAATATCGCATCTTTGGCAGCTTTTGGCGGGGCGTCTGCCGGAGCTGCCACTGCCCCAAAAAATTCATTGGGTGTTTTTTATACTTCTGTTAAACCTTGGTGGGTAAAAGGAGACGAATCTGTGAAAGTTTTTAAAAATCCGTCACGAAAAGAATTGGCAAAACAGTTAAAACAAGATGGCGTTTTGCGTGCACTAAAAGATCCTGAAACAGGGAATATTTACACATGGAAATCCGAAGGCGGCCCATTACATATCGAGTTTGTCGAAGAATTAGAGAAGGAAAGCGGTAAAAAATATGGTTATGACGTGAAATTTGGTCGCTATATTTTAAAGAACATGCAGGACGCAGACGATAATTCAATCTTCCGAAGATGAGTTTTTCGACAAATATAAAGAAGCTATTTCGTGAACATTCACAACATTAACATGACCATTAACCCCAATAACAACTTCACACAGCTCATACATTAATCTTGTCGCCAGCATGGCCGGGCCAGGAATTTTTTGTTGTCCAGACTCCCACCTGCGAATTGTTCTGCCTGACTTAAGAAAAAGGGCGTCCGCCATTTGATCTTGTGTCAAATTCATATCGTTACGCATTTCTTTAAAAGTTTCAGGTTTCATTAAATCGTTTCTTTACAATGTAAATGAGAATAACACGCAAAGGAAAAAGAGCCTTAGGTTATCCGAGAAGCAAGCCCGGGGACAAGGCTCTCCGGTCAAAGACCTAGTAAAAAGATTAATAGATGACGGTAGCAATGTCAATCTGTTTTTCCTTGCGCCACTACCTGTAATTGCAGCTAATTCTGACAATAAAAAGTAATTTTTTGAGCATGAGAGTACTAACAGCAAAAGCCATTGGACGCGAACCCGGACCGATCCGCATCCAAAAAGGCCAGCATGACTTCACAACAAACAAAGGAAAAGGCGATGTCCATTTGGAAGCCCGACACGGCGATCAAATCAGATCAATTGTTGATGAAAACGGTCAGCCGATATTCAAGGATACGTCGGAATATATTGGTTTTGTCGCAAACAACTGGACTGAGATTGTAGAACTAAACAATGGACAGCTTATGATGGTTGTTAGGGACCCAAAATTAACCGCATCAGGAAAGAAACAAAACGCAATGATATTAGGATTAATTAAATCTAAAAATAGTGCTTTCTATGATATCAGGACAGCCGGACCATTTAAGAACGGGTACTTTAAAAAATTCAAAAAACTGATAAATCGGTAGAATATCTGCGGCGTGCTTCGCATACACACCCTGACTTGCCATAAGTCTCACCCTCCACATGGCACCATCCGATTAAAAAATCATGACGATAGAACCACAGTCTAGCGATTTTGCCATTCAGGCACTACGAGTGCAGACCATTTAAATATAGACAGTATCGTTAAAGCTTACAATACCAAATCGAGAAAGGAAGCACGAAAAGCGACTCCGTGGTATAATTCGCCTGATTATACCCTGACTTGCCATAAGCCGCACCTTCCATACAGCATTGCCAGAATTAAAAATTCATGGCGACAATACCACAGTCAAGCGAGAAAGCCTTTCGGCCCGTCAGGTACGGAGCATTGTTACTATAAACAGATTAACAGCGACCCATCAACTTAATTACTGCAATCAAGACAATGGGTTAGGCAATATTTGAACTAGTTATCTAGGACAGCCCCAAATAAAATTACTGCCAATCGCTCCTGACCTGATAAAAAAAGCAAAGCTTGATGATATAGAAAAGCTTCCTTCTACAACTAAAGGCTTTAGGTTTTTATACTTTGTAAAAGGGACTGTGAAAATAGGCGGAAAGGAAAAAGAAGTTGCGATTGCACTTCAAGAAAGCAATTCTGGAAAGCTATTTTATAATATAAATTACAAAATTGAAGGATTAAAAAAGAACCCCAACTTGTCTGAGATACAAGCTCAGGGTCGGGGCTCTCCGGTCAAAGACCATATGAAAAGAGTAATAGATGACGGTAGCAATGTCAATCTTTTCTTCCTTGCATCACTACCTGTAATTGCAGCTAATTCTGACAATAAAAAGTAATTTTTTGAGCATGAGAGTACTAACAGCAAAAGCCATTGGACGGGAACCCGGACCAATCCGCATCCAAAAAGGCCAGCATGATTTCACAACAAACAAAGGAAAAGGCGATGTCCATTTGGAAGCCCGACACGGCGATCAAATCAGATCAATTGTTGATGAAAATGGTCAACCGATATTCAAAGATACGTCGGAATATATTGGCTTTGTCGCAAACAACTGGACTGAAATTTTAGAATCAAACAATGGGAAAATGTTAATGGTGGTTCGCGATCCTAATATAATAATAAATAAAAAAAGCCAAAGAACAATGATTATAGAGTTTCAGAAATCGGATAGCGGTAATTTTTATGAGGTTAATACAGCCGCAAAACTTAAAAACCAATACTTGAAAAAAAACAAAAAACTACTAACCCGTTAAGCGATACTCCGTGGTATAATTCGCCGTATTATACCCTGACTTGCCATAAGCCGCACCCTCCAAGATGCCATTGTCAGAATTAAAAATTCATGGCGACAATACCACAGTTGAGCTAACAAACCTTTCGGCATTAAGGTACGGAGCATTGTTACTATAAACAGAACAATGGAGTCCGTAAAGGTTGAAAACACAAATACCGAGGACATGGATTTGTTACGTGTCCCTATAACTCTTGCGGTATTCAAAATTAAGTAGGGTGTCCCCAAAACTCCTATAACAAAAAGCTTCGTAAATGATATCGGATTAAGGCGACAGTTAATTAATTTATTTGGGCACACATCAAGGATATGCCCATTCAACAGGTTTCACGGCCACGCAGGGTTTTCACAAAATCGTCGCGGGCGTGGCGGGCTTCTTTGTTGCCTTCATATTTATCATCAAAAACCAACGCAAAACCGCTGCCGACTTGGCGGACTACGCGGCCTTCCATTGTTGCAACGCCTTCCATATGCAATTCGATGAACATATCGTTGCTAAACAACGGTACATCTGTCACAGCGGCCCCACCGGTTGAAACATTGACGACCGTAGCATCATGAGTTTGACCATCAACGACCAACTTACCCGGCTGATTAATATCATAACGCGGATGCTGGCGCGGCCCGCTATCGCTTTGCATAAATTCAGACTCCAATAAAAACAATGTCATCAATAGGCCAATACGCCAAAAAATTCAATGCTACATCATCCGCCGCTTGCGCCAAGGCGGGCAATCTGTGACAAATACGGTTGCTTATTACCCAATACACGGACCCAAATAAATGCGCACAACGTTGACCGAAAATAATGATAGCAAAAAACCATGGCAAATCTGGATTGACCGTGGTGGTACGTTTACGGATTTGGTCGCCCGCCGCCCCGATGGGGTTTTGGTCAGCCATAAATTATTATCTGAAAACCCTGAACGCTATAAAGACGCAGCCGTACAAGGCATTCGGGATTTATTAGAATTAAACGACACTGACGCCATACCGGATGGTGTTATCGATGCCGTTAAAATGGGCACGACGGTTGCTACCAACGCCTTATTAGAACGCAAAGGCGACCGCACATTACTGGTCATCAACAAAGGTTTTCATGACGCTCTGCGTATTGGCTATCAAAATCGGCCAAAACTGTTCGACCGCCACATCATTTTACCAGAAATGTTGTACGCCGATGTGTTGGAAATCGATGCCCGCATTATGGCCGATGGCACTGAATTACGCGCACCTGATAGGGATGCCGCCCGCCAAGGGTTATTACAAGCCTATAACGACGGCATCCGTTCCGTCGCCATTGTATTCATGCACGGCTACCGATTTACCAGCCATGAAATCATCATCAAAGATATCGCCCGTGAAATCGGGTTCACACAAATATCCACGTCCCATCAAACCAGCCCGTTAATGAAATTGGTATCACGCGGCGACACCACCGTGGTCGATGCTTATTTATCACCGATTTTAAGGCGTTATGTGGACCACGTCGCCAGCGCGTTACATTCATCGGAAGGGTCCGGGCCACGGCTGCAATTCATGCAATCCAACGGCGGATTAACGGATGCCCATAAATTCCAAGGCAAAGACAGCATTTTATCAGGCCCCGCCGGCGGTGTTGTTGGTATGGTCGAAACCGCCGCCATCGCCGGGTTTGATAAAGTTATCGGGTTTGATATGGGTGGCACGTCAACGGACGTATCCCATTATAACGGGGATTATGAACGCGCGTTCGAGACATTAGTCGCAGGCGTTCGTATGCGCGCACCAATGATGCACATTCATACCGTTGCCGCCGGTGGTGGATCGATTTTAAATTTTGACGGTGCCCGGTTTCAGGTCGGCCCGGCATCCGCCGGTGCCAATCCGGGGCCCGCATGTTATCGGCGTGGTGGCCCGTTAACCGTGACCGACGCCAATGTCATGTTAGGCCGCCTGCAACCAGATCAATTCCCAGCCGTATTTGGCACACATGGCGATCAACCGTTGGACCGGGACATTGTTGTTGAAAAATTTAAAAGTCTGGCAATTCAAGTCACAACAGATACAGGGCGCTCACACACATCAGAACAAGTGGCCGAAGGGTTCTTGCATATCGCCACAGAAAACATGGCCAACGCCATTAAAAAAATATCTGTTGAACGCGGTTATGATATCAGCGAATACACACTGAATTGTTTTGGCGGCGCGGGCGGACAATTTGCCTGCCGTATTGCCGATGCTTTGGGCATGGAATCCGTATTATTACATCCCTTTGCCGGTGTGTTGTCGGCGTTTGGTATGGGATTGGCCGATGTCCGTGTGATCCGCGAACAAAGTTTAGAGCTTGAATTAAATACCGATGCCATTCCCGCGTTAGAACAAACATTTGACCGCCTAAGCCATGATGCCAATCTAGAAATTATGGACCAAGGGTTAGCCATAACCGACGCTAAAATCATCAAAAAAGTTCATATCCGGTATTTAGGTTCAGACACGGCGTTGATTGTTGATTATGCACCCCCTGATCAAATGATCCAATCGTTTGAGAAACACCACAAACAACGATTTGGTTTCATCCAACCGGAAACCGGCTATATCATCGATGCCTTAAACGTCGAAGCCATTGTTAAATCCCAAGACGCCAACGCATCGGGGCGCATTGTTCAGTCGGCCCCTATAAATAACAGCCCAATAAAAACCGCAAAAATGTGTTTAAATAACCAACAGCAATCGGTCGCGGTTTTTGACCGGGCGTCGATCAAAACCGGTGATTGTGTCAAAGGCCCCGCGATCATATGTGAAACCACCGGCACCATTATTTTGGAAAATGGCTGGCAAGCCATCACCCGCGATAACGGCGATTTAATATTAACCCGCTATCTGCTGCGCGAAATAATCCATGCCATTGGCACCGATGCCGACCCGGTGATGTTAGAAATTTTCAACAATTTATTTATGTCCATCGCCGAACAAATGGGCGCTGTGCTGGCGAACACGGCAAGCTCGGTTAACATCAAAGAACGGCTTGATTTTTCTTGTGCTGTTTTTGATGCCGACGGCGGACTAATCGCCAACGCACCGCATATGCCCGTACATTTGGGGTCTATGGGCGAAAGCATCAAAACGGTGATCCGTGAAAATGCGGGCACCATGAAACCGGGCAATGTCTATGCATTAAACGCGCCCTATAACGGCGGCACACATTTACCGGACGTCACTGTGATCACGCCGGTTTATGACAAGGCCCAGACAAATTTATTATTTTATGTGGGCTCACGCGGCCACCATGCCGACATCGGTGGCATTACGCCCGGATCAATGCCACCAGATAGCACATCGGTCGAACAAGAAGGCATTTTAATCGATAACTTTTTACTGGTTGAAAACGGTGAAATGCGCGAAACCGCGTTAAAAGAATTATTATTAAGCGGGCCTTATCCCGTGCGTAACGTCAAACAAAATATCGCTGATTTAGGTGCTCAGATCGCCGCCAATGAAAAAGGTGTTCAGGAATTGCACGCCATGACCAAACATTTTGGGCTGGATACGGTCAATGCTTATATGAACCATGTGCAAGACAACGCCGAAGAACAAGTCAGGCGGGTTATCGATAAACTTACCCCCGGATCGTTTAGCAACCCTATGGACAATGGTGCGGTTATCAACGTCGATATCCAAATTGATAAAACCAACCGCCGGGCGACCATTGATTTCACCGGCACCAGCGCGCAAACCGACAATAATTTTAACGCCCCGTCGTCCGTTTGTCAGGCCGCCGTGTTATATGTATTCCGCACTTTGGTTGATGACAATATCCCGCTCAATGGTGGCTGTATGAAACCGTTGGATATTATTATTCCAGACGGATCGATGTTGGCTCCACACTATCCAGCCGCCGTGGTTGCCGGCAACGTTGAAACATCTCAGTACGTTACTGACACATTATATGGCGCGTTGGGTGTATTGGCATCATCGCAAAGCACCATGAACAATTTCACATTTGGTAATGACACTTATCAATATTACGAAACCATTTGCGGCGGATCAGGCGCCGGGCCTGATTTTGATGGCACCAGTGCGGTGCATACCCACATGACCAATTCCAGACTAACTGATCCGGAAGTATTGGAATGGCGATTCCCGGTATTGTTAGAAAGTTTTTCAATTCGCCATGGTTCAGGCGGCCAAGGTCAATACAAAGGCGGTGACGGAACCCTTCGCCGGGTGAAATTCTTGGAATCCATGACGGCGGCCATATTATCCGGGCACCGCATCATCCCACCATTTGGTTTGGATGGCGGGGGCGACGGCGAAATCGGCCAATGTCTTGTTGAGCGAAAAAACGCAGATGTGCAGATTTTAGGCCCCACCGAGCAAACCGAAATGAACGCAGGCGATATTTTTCAAATTAAAACCCCCAGTGGCGGTGGATTTGGGAAAAGTTGAATGATGATTTTAATGCTCTGAAAATGACGACATTGTCCGCATTGGCTTTGCCGACAATACAGGCATGCTCACAATAAGCTATATTGCTTTTCTGCTATAATTATGGCTAGAATTCCATATTCTACTATATTTTCGTTTTCAGGAGGCCGTAATCTTGATGTTGCGCACCATCCTATTTGCTGTTGTTATTTTATTTGTTGCACCTGTTCGAGCAGAAACAATCACCATTGTTGGCACTGGGGATGGCGTTTTGGTGCTTAAAAACATTGGCCGCGCATTTAGCGAAATTTATCCGGATGTAATCATAAAAGTTCCACCCAGCATTGGATCATCCGGCGGCATCAAATCCGTTGGTCAGGATAAATATTTAATTGGTCGGGTCGGCAGACCGATTAAAGAAAAAGAAAAAAATTACGGCCTTGAATATGTGCCCTACGCCAAATTGCCTGTGGTTTTTTTCGTCAATAAAAACGTCACGGTCACAGCGCTGACATTCGATCAAATCAACGATATTTTCCGTGGTAAAATCACCAATTGGCGGGATGTTGGCGGAGGGAATCTTAAAATCCGTATTATCCGCCGTGAACAGGGCGACAGTTCTCTTGGTTTTTTAAAGCAATCTTTCCCCGGTTTTGACGATGTCACAATCACAGAAAATTCAAGAATGACTTTATACAACTCTGAAAACATTAATATGGTTTCAACCGTCTCCGGCGCCATTGGTTTTGGACCTTATGCTGGCGTATTGAAAGCAGGACTTAAGAGCCTATCCGTCAACGGCTATAAACCGACCAGCTTAAACTATCCCACTTTCGGGACAATAGGGTTGGTTTTTAAAGCCAAAAACCGTAAAGGTTCCATCGCCCAATTTATCGAATTCGTTACATCAAAACTAGCCTTTGACGCCATCAAAGCTGGATACGGCATCCCGGTTTCTAATCCTTAAAAAAGTCAGATATATGCGAACGTTAAGACGTCAGATTTTATCAGCATTTTTGCCTTTGGTTGTCTTGTCAATTGCCGTCATTGGATTGGTATTATGGTTTGTTCTTGATCAAAGCATACAAAGCCACAGTAGACTTGTATCACGGTTAATGCTGACAAATACAAATGCGTCGCTTAATCTTTCCCTGAACATTTTCAACGAGCAAATTAACTATGAAACAAACCAGCTTTCCAATGACATGAAAGTCTTGTCAAAACGACATGACCTATTGATTGCTATGGAAAAAAGCCAGTATGAAGCCGTTGATCAGGCCTTATCCTCTTTTGCCAAAGCAAAAAACTTCGCATCAATCATTATTCTGGACACGGAAGGTAATGTTTTTGCCTCTTCTCCTGCAGATATCACTACATCTGGCTTAAACATCCCTGATCAAGACCAGAACACCATTGAAGAATTAAAAAAAATGATACGTGTATCCCCGGCTAAATCTTTCACCGGATTTACCGCACTGGATTCCAGATTAACGGTCCACCTTGGTTTCCCAAAATCAGGAAACACCGGAAAAGATAAAAATGTACTCAGCATAGCCCATAGCCGCATTCTGATTAACGATTTTGGCGACAATATTGGCACACTTATTGCGTTTAAAACCGTAGATAATTTCAACAAAGGGTTAAGCGACCTTATCCAAACCGGGAGACAGGCGTTCGTCACCTATTTCGGTTCGAAACCGATTTACAGTTCTGGGTTTTCAGGTCCCGTGCCGCCGCTTGACGCCTTGAGCAGAAATGAAATTTTCAAAACGGGCACAAAAAACTTGGCGCGCACGATTAATGGCACAGATTACTTCCTCAGTTGTTCCTCCGCCAAAGATATACTTGGGAACAACAGTGTCATTAATTGTTCTGGTGTTGATAAAAATAAAGCCACCGAAGCGCAAAAGAAAATCATTCTAATCGGAAACCAAACCAAAGAAACCTTACAAATGTGGTTGGCCGCCATTGGAATCACCACGGTTCTTTTATTATTGATCTTTTCTTTATTTTTAGCCAACCGAATATCCCGACCGCTTGCGTCCATAACCGACGTCATCAAACGCCTTGGCAATAATGACATTGACGTTAGCATTGACACAGCCCACACCAATTCTTATGAAATCAACGCCATTTCCATAGCTTTGGAAACATTTAAAAACAATGCCACCGAGCGCCGCAAAATGGAAAAATTGTTATATGACAGTAACAAATTTCTGGAAAAACGTGTTAATGAAAGAACCAATGCATTAAACATTGCAAAAAACCAAGCGGAAGCCGCCAGCATCGCCAAATCGGAATTATTGGCAAATATGAGTCACGAATTAAGAACGCCGTTGAATGCCATCATCGGTTTTTCAAGTATTATGCAACAAAGGTTGTTCGGTCCACTTGGTGGAAAATATTTTGAATACGCCCATGACATTAATATGTCCGGCAACCATTTACTGGAATTGATCAATCACATTCTTGACGCATCGGCCTTGGATGCCGGAAAACTAGAATTACGCGAAAAAACATTTCATTTAGCTGATGTATTTAAAGAATCACGACAAATTCTTGATGCGGATGCCAACGTGAAAAAACTCACCATCAAACATGATATTCCTGATGATTTGCCGTTAATCATGGCTGATCCGCTGCGCATCAAACAAATCGTTCTTAATCTGTTATCGAATGCCATCAAATTCACTGAACCGGGCGGCAACATATTAATATCGACTTTTGTTGAACAAGGCGCGCACGTCATCACCATCAAAGACACAGGCATCGGAATGACAGAAAAAGAATTGAGCATTGCCATGACAGAATTCGGACAAATTCAAAACAATCTGAATTCCAGTCAGAGCGGCACTGGGTTGGGTTTGCCTTTGACCAAAGGATTAATCGAACTTCATGATGGCACTTTTTTAATCAGTAGCGAAGCTGGAAAAGGAACAACGGTCACCGTTCATTTCCCGGCGATCAGAACAGTTCGGCAACAAATATTATCATGACGAAAATCACACCTAGTCACGCGGCAAACAACATATAAACCGCCGTAAGAGCCAGCAATGCACCAAACACTTTACTTTCTGCGCGCATTATTTTTGAATTTTTCAACACATGTTTAAACATTTTCCCGGTGAACAGCCATACAAACTGCGAAGCCGCAAGAACAAAAACAAACAAACTCACCAACGCCCACAAATTATTATTATCCGGCCTCAAAAACTGTCCAAACACCACAGTGATCATAATATAAAATTTTGGGTTCAAGCTTGTCAGCAATAGCCCATTCATAAAACCAAGTGATGATTTTTTGTCGTCCTGCGTGTTCGACGATACGGGGATATGGATAAAAAATTTATAGGCCAGATAAAAAATATATGCAATTCCAGCATAACGCACAGCAAGATAAACCATGGGCTGTGACGTAAAAACCTGCTGCAGCCCGAAACCACCAAACGCCGCAATCACAGCAGCCGATATAGTCAGTCCCGTGAAAAAAGGAATTGCGCTAACCATTCCCTGAGTACTGCCTAATCCGGCAAGAGAAATATTGACGGGCCCCGGACTGAGTGTCAACGGAAGCAGTATCCCTAAAAATGTTATGACTGATTGGAAACCAACACTCATTATATAACCTTAATAATACAAATAAGACACCATCATTTATTTCACCATTGGTCGTACTACGCATAATAATCTAGTTAAAGGCGTTTATTCCTTAGCTATGTAAATTGTACTTGATCGGTTTTTTTATCAATTCAGAAGATATTTGAGCATGCGTCAAAGAGCCACTATCAAGCGTCCTTGTCAACAATACAGATTGCAATATGTTTTGTTATCACTGAACTGTTCAACCGGTAAAAATTTAACTCTAAATGACCGCTTTTGAAAAAAATGTTTCCCGTCTGTATATCCTCTTTTCCTTTAATTGGTAGACGTCGGCAAACCGTACTGATACATGCTCTGCATTTTTCAACACACCTAAAAATTCGCCCCAACACGAAAGACGTTCTCCGCTAAAAGTAACACATTCAATAGCATGATGACCGTCGGCGACAACCCGTTCATTTTTATAAAAGTCCATTACTTCTAATTTACCAACAAAGAGTGAATACCCAGGTCGGTAATATTCAACTTCATCATGCAACATTCCTTCCAGATTATTCCATTTACGGGCATCAATATAATGAAATAACGTTTTCACCTTATTTTCATACAAACTTCCAAAATTCACCGTCATAGCTTCTGTACTCCCAAACCATTGGAAAATTCAGCTCGCCTTTTCAAACTGTTGATTTTTAGCTGAAATTTGACGACAATCATAAAATAAATCATTGACAACAATACCGTCCAGATTGTGGTCAACAGCATATTGCACAAGATCACTCATGCGATTTATGAAACCCGTTCCTTTAAAATTCAAAGACGTGTTACACAGCACGCCATAACCTGTTTGATTGCGAAAGGCCGATAACAAATCATACATCTTTGGGTTTTGTTGACTATTGACTGATTGCAATCGTGCTGAACCGTCAACATGGGTTATCGCTTGAAGCGTATCTGTTTTGACCGTTTGAAAATGAAGCATATAAGGGCTTGGACCGTGTGCATTAAAATGACGCCCGACCTCTTCTTCCATACATATAGGTGCGATTGGGCGGAAACCTTCACGTTGTTTGATCGCGTTTATTCGCTTGTGCACCTGTTTGCTGAACGGTGCCGCGATCAGCGAACGGTTCCCCAATGCGCGGGGACCAATTTCATATTTTCCTTGAACCCAGGCAATAATATGTCCCTCTTTTAAAAACGCTGCGACTTTTTCCGCTGTCATTTTTTCCGGGATCAATGCGTAATCACCGAAACCGTTTATAATGAATTCTTCTCCGGCATAAACAGACCATTCAATTTTAGCCTGCCCTGTATAATGGAACATCGCATCAACGGCGGTGCCGATAGCGGCACCTGAATCATTTGTACAAGGCGGAATAAATACATCTTCGAAAAGACCGCACTCTTGCCACATTGAATTCCAGTCGCAATTCAAACCACATCCACCTGATATCAAAAGTGGTATTTTTTCCGTCAAATTATTTTTTGCGAAGGTCAGGAACCGATCAAATAATGCATCCGAAAATTTACGCGCTAAATTTTTAAACGCCTGACTTTCAACACCAATATTAAAAAATGGACTATCGGACAATTCACATTTGTCTAGTGTTAACAAAATTGATTTTTGTTTCAAGATAAAATCAATTAGCTTTTGCTCATCTGCTGTGACATCACCTTTTTCACCATAGCTCACCAGAGCCATCAATTTCCCCGCATCTTCAAAACGATGGTAGCCACGCCTTAATGGAAAGCCGGGATCAGCGACAGCATAAAGAAAGGCGTATTTATTACCCGGGTCCTCAAGAACATCGCCAACTTTGGTCACATTAACATTTTCATCAATATGATAAAACGCACCAATATTGCCTTCCCATACCAATACATAACATGGCTGCCCCTGAGGAAATGGAGACATCCCATAACTGCAAAACAAATGCGAACGCTCATGTGAAGATGAAAAAAAATCTACTGACTTGCCAAACACTTTCTCTTTTCTTTTAATAACCGCGTCCTCTCCCCAACCAAAATACCCCGCTTCGACATCCGGGGTGGAGGAATGAAATCCCTTTACCCAACCAGACAAAGCGATAACATCGGGAATTTCATCTACCTGTCCTAGTGTATTCAGAAATAAGCTCGGAGGGATTGGTGCGTAGCGGGGCCAAGAATCTTTTTCAGCTTCTATGGAAAACTGCAATTCCTGATTTTTAATGTATGCTACATGACCGTCATGGCCGGGCTTATAAGATAAAATTCGCATTATACTTTCTTTCTTTTCTGGTTATGCAAAGGCGACTAGCCTGCCTGAAAATGGGCGTCTTTATAATAAAACTAAGTCCAATGAATAATTGTGTTCTTGTCACGTCGGGCCATTAAAAATGAAATTGTTGATCGGCTCTTTCTATGATCTGCCAGTGCCTCGACTGCATGAACGGCTTTACCGTTAAAACAATAAATGTCCCCAACGCCAATTCGGACAACCTGCTTGTCTATATCTGTCAACATATCCAACGGATATGGGCTTCCAGTAACCGAAATTTCTAATTCTAATCGACTAGCATCGTCGGGGATAATATTCCAGTAATGGAGGTTGCCGCCCGGGCTGTTCTCAATACAGACATTACAGGCAACAATCGCATTATCGGCGGCCTTTTGAATCTCGAAATCAGATTGCTCAGGGGCTTTACATTGTGCCGCATCTTCATGCGGTTTTAATGCGTAATCTCCACACCCTTGCCACGAACGCATTACAAATCTAGAGGCTTTTTGATTCTCGTACTCAGCAGCACGAAACACACTGTCGGATTTCTCAGCTTCCCGAGAAAACCAACGGAAAAACTTCGACCATAAATGCTGCGTGTCCTCAAACAAAGTATCCAACACCTGATCGGCTGCGGCCGCTTCGTTCAAATAGTGTTGAAGCGATTTTCCAAAATGAAACGCTCCAACGTAATTAGCAGGAGCATCAGATTCCCGGAAATATAAATCAGGATGAGTACGAAAATTTTTAGAAGAGAAACGTTGGCCGGTTATTACCCTAGTGGCAGCAGCATCCTGAGCGGTTTTTCGTTTGCGTATCCATTCTTCCTGCCCATGATTATCATCACCGCCACGCACAGATAATGAACTGGCCGATGGAACCTTATTTACGGGCAAAGGAAATTGAAGCAGGAGCAGAAGGATACAACGATTTTTATGGTTTACAGGCCGCCTATAACGCTCAATTCGAGGCTTTGGAAAAAACGCCCGAAGCCGAAGCACCATAAAACAGCAGAGGCCGCCACTGACCGCGACTTTCAACAGTATCTTCAAACATTTTTTAAGACATATACTACATATTGCGGTATTTTTATCTACAGAGAGACCAAATAAGGTATGAAAAAAACTCCTATCATTGTAAGTACTTGTTTTAATTGGCTATTATATTTGAAGTGAGAACAATTACTCAATTGACCATAATACCGATTACCGTTAATATGTTTTGGCAACGGTCATTGATGGTTTTTGCGCCTTTCATGGGGTCTATTTTGTTCGGCATTGATAAATCAACTTTAGTTAACACAGTCTTGGTGAACGATTTACCCTTGGTCCGTTCCTTGGCCCGAAATGCGGGCAAAAATGTGTTATGGTCGGCCGCGTTGATCGTTTTATCCGCCCTACCCGCATCTCAAACGACCAATGCCGCATCGTTGAAATATGAACTCGCACGGTTATTACAAGACAACCCATTGATCCGGGCGGCTGAAAAAAATCTGCAATCATCAATCAAAGAAATCGACATCAGCCGGTCCAGTTTTTTGCCTACTGTGTCTGCCACCGGTGAAATTGGACCTGAGTTTGTCGATAGCCCGGCCGAAAGAAACCAAAGCGACGGACAGGGCGGTAAAATTTCATCTAGGCTAAAACAGTCTGCAGGATTAACCGTGACGCAATCGTTGTTTGATGGTTATTCCAATTTATCGACTTTGCGCACGGCTCAATTAAACAAGGAAATCGCCGCCATTTCATTAGAAGGCACGCGCCAGAATACATTGTTCGAAGGCGTGCGTGTTTACATCGATGTATTACGCCAACAACGCCTGATCGAGTTATCCCGCGAAAACGAAGAAACCATTCAACGCCAACTCAACTTAGAAGACGAGCGGGTTTTACGGGGATCAGGGGTCGCGGTAGATGTCCTGCAAGCCAAATCCCGCCTGCAAACGGCCAAAGAAAAACGTGTCACATTAGAAGGCGCATTGCAGGACGCCATCACCCGCTATGTGCAAGTTTTTAATTCTGCCCCCGACATTGAAACCATGATGGACCCAGCCCCGCCTGTTGAATTAATCCCGAGTACATTGGACCGCGCCATTGAAATTTCCACATCGGAAAATCCAGCCGTTACCAATTCCGGTGTTGGCGTCGAAGTGGCTGGGGAAAACCGCCGCGCCGCAGCAGCCGGTCTTTATCCGTCATTGGATTTAGAAAGCAGTTGGAATGTGGAAAAAGACAGCAATACGACCCTAGGCGTGCGCCGGGATTATTCAGTGGTCTTAAAAGCGTCATGGGATTTGTTTTCTGGGTTTTCCACAAAAAACACACGCACGCAGGCAGCTTTTGATTACGGTGCCAGCAAAGACAGTTATGATGACACAGTGCGTAAATTGGCCGAGCAAACCAAACTGGCGTGGCAAGCATTGTTAACGTCACGGCAACGCATTGAATTATTAGAAAACGCCGTCAACATCGCATCCGAAGTTTTTCAAGCGCGGAAAAAATTACGCGAACAGGGGTCGGAAACCGTTGTCAGCGTGTTGGATGCCGAAAGCGAGGTTAACCAAGCTCAAATTGATTTCACCACCGCCGCCTATGACGAACGATTGGCGGTTTATCAATTGCTGTTGGCCATGGGTCGCCTTGACGGACGGCGGCTAAATCTGGCGCTCAATTAAAGTCATCATATCCATTTTTGAAAGAACACCATGATCAAAATTTTAGGCCGCGCTAATTCATTAAATGTACAAAAAACAATGTGGTGCGCCGCAGAACTGGGATTGGATGTTGAACGCCTAGATATTGGCGGGGCATTTGGCGGTAACGACACGAGCGATTATTTAGCCCTCAATCCCAATGGCAAAGTCCCGGTATTGGTGGATGGAGATTTCACATTATGGGAATCTAATTCCATTGTCCGTTATCTAAGCGAAATGTACGGCACATCACCGTGGATGCCGGATAATACACAATCCCGCGCCCACGCCAATCAATGGCTGGATTGGTACACAAGCACATTAAACGGGCCGATGACCGTTATATTTTGGGCCGCCGTGCGCACCGCGCCGAAACACCAAACCCAAGCCATGTTTGATGATGGGCTTAAAGACGGCGCCCGCCTGTGGGGACTATTGGATACGCATTTAAAAGATAAAGATTATGTTTTAGGCCAAAATTTAACGCTTGCTGACGTCGCGGTCGGTTGTGGGGTTTATCGTTGGTACGGCATGGCTATCGACCGCCCACCCTTACCAAACCTTGAAAAATGGTATGCACGCCTTCAAGACCGCACAACATATCAACAACATGTCATGGTACCGATCACATAGACGAATTATAACTCTTCCAATCTGATGGCCTTGGGCGTATCGTCAAAAGCGATAAACAATAACAAACGCACTTGGGAGAGCTTTCATGTCATTTATTTCATCCATTACAAAAAAAACCCACAGCTTTATTTTTTCAATGTTGGCGGTTTTAATCATCGCCAACTCCCCGGCAACTGCAGCCGAAGTTAAAGAAATTCATTTTTTAATCCCCGGCGGTGCTGGTGGCGGATGGGACGGCACCGCGCGCGGTACGGGCGAGGCCTTAACCAAATCGGGGCTAATCGCATCGGCGTCTTATGAAAATATGTCCGGCGGTGGTGGCGGCAAAGCCATTGGTTATTTGATCGAGAACGCAGCGTCAAGTTCCGGTACTTTAATGGTCAATTCCACACCCATCGTCATTCGTTCACTGGTTGGGCGGTTTCCTTATAATTTCCGTGATTTAACCATGATCGCGGGCACCATTGGAGATTATGCAGCCTTTGTCGTTAATAAAAACAGCCCGATAAAAACTTTTGGCGATCTGGTCGAAGCATACAAAAATAACCCGCGCAAAGTTGCCATTGGCGGCGGATCGGTGCCCGGCGGCATGGATCATTTAGTGACAGCTATGGCAATGCAAGCAGCCGGACAGGACCCAACCAAAGTTAAATACATTCCTTATGATGCCGGTGGCAAAGCCATGGCCGCGTTGTTGTCTGGCGAAATTCAAGCTTTATCAACCGGATTTTCCGAAGCCGTTGGTTTAGCCAACGCAGGCGAAGTCCGTATCATTGGCATAACATCGAAAAAACGCAACAGTGCCGCGCCCACGGCCCCCACATTAAAAGAACAAGGGTATGATGTTGAGTTCGTTAACTGGCGTGGCTTTTTCGCCGCCCCCGGATTGGCCGCGGACAAAGCCGATGCATACCGTGCGGTTATTAAAAAAATGTATGATACCCCTGAATGGGAAACCGTGCGCGCACGTAATGGCTGGGTTAATATTTTAAATTCTGGAGAAGATTTTAAAACGTTCTTGATTGCCCAAGAAAAAGTCATCAAAGATTTAATGATTAAACTGGGATTCTTGTAAAACCATTTGATAGCCGGGGTATGGTCCTATGACCCTGCCTCGGTTTTTATTTGATAACATTGAAAGGGCCCCTAATGGCGCTGGATAAATGTATTGCCGCGTTTTTTTTGGTGGTTTCGGTGGCTTATGGCTATACATCGGTGACGTACCGGTTGTTGCCATTTGAACGCAACATGGTGTTCCTGCCGACGACATTACCCAATGTCTTGGCGGTGTTGGCTGGGGTGTTGTCTCTAATTATTTTAATCATGCCTGCTGGAAAAATTAAAACTGATGACGCATTGGTTTTTAAAAAACCGCATATATTACAAGCCAGCACACTGATCATTGCTATGGTTGGTTACGCCTTACTCTTACGCCCGGCCGGTTTTATTCCATCAACCACGGTTTTTTTATTGACGACGGGTTGGGTTTTGGGCGAGCGTAAACTTCATATCATGGTCCCTATTGCTACCTTTAGCAGCGTCTTCATTTGGTATTTGGTGCAGGAAACATTGGGATTATTTCTGCGTCCGCTGCCGGGTTTTTTGTCATGATCGACGGCATTTTACTGGGCCTTGCCACCGTATTCACGTTACAAAATTTATTGATGGTCTTGGCCGGATGTTTGATCGGCACCGTGATTGGTATGTTGCCGGGGCTGGGGCCGATGTCAATAATCGCTATCATGATCCCCATTGCCATTAAAATTGGTGATCCGTCAGCGGCGTTGATTTTATTAGCAGGCGTTTATTATGGCGCGATATTTGGCGGATCGACTTCATCCATATTAATTAATGCGCCCGGTGTGGCAGGCACGGTTGCCACATCATTTGATGGCTACCCGATGGCACAACGAGGCATGGCTGGAAAAGCTTTGACTATTGCCGCGATTGCGTCATTTTCCGGCGGCACGATAGGTGCGATTTTGTTAATGGGTTTTGCGCCGTTGTTAACGTCCGTTGCGTTACTCTTTCATTCGGCGGAATATTTTGCATTAATGGTGGTGGGTTTATCGGCCATCGCCGCATTCACGGGGAAAGGCCAAGTTGTCAAAGCATTGTTAATGACCATCATTGGTTTGATCATGGCGACGGTTGGCGAAAGCGCATTATTTAACGCACCACGGTTCACCATGGGCATTTCGGATTTACAATCGGGGTTTAGTTTCATCACGCTGGCGATGGCGCTGTTCGCCCTGCCCGAAGCGTTATTTTTAGTGTTGGACCCGACACGCGGACAACAACAAACGAATGACCAACAAATCAAAAATTTGCGTATTACCAAAGATGAAGCCCGTAAAATCACACCGGTTATTTTCCGGCAATCGATCCTAGGCTTTTTAATCGGCGTCATGCCCGGCGCAGGGGCCACCATCGCATCATTTTTAGGCTATGCCGTTGAACGCAATATTGCCAAAGGCGATGAACAAGCCGAATTTGGCAAAGGCTCGATCAAAGGATTAGCCGCCCCGGAAGCCGCC
>Ga0316209_1001829_pt1 | contig 19553 bp, 16 predicted proteins | sample 6monopyrite_MG_FD_204945 | JGI IMG/M metagenome (GOLD analysis project Ga0316209, IMG submission 204945) | Microbial mat bacterial communities from mineral coupon in-situ incubated in ocean water Damariscotta River, Maine, United States -... | ecosystem: Environmental > Aquatic > Marine >...
CATGAGGCGACAGCGTAAAATACACGCAATAATTTGATATCGGATTCTTGAAGACGATTTAACATAACAGCACCACTTATAGGTATAGTTCTTGATACTAAAGTACATAGTAGAAAAGGCGTAGCCGGATTACAATGGAAATTTAGCAGAACAGCTAAAAACATCTATTTCTTTTAATATCAGCTAGCCCGCTAAGAACTTTTCACTATTTGCGCGCGGTATGCTTCGATTTCATCGCGTAAATTCGCCGCTTTTTCAAATTCTAAATCTTTAGCGGCTTTAAACATGACTTTTTCAAGCTCAGTAATTCTCTGCAAAATTTGTGGTGTGCTAAGGGTGTTGTATTTCTTACTCGATTCAGCCACTAACCTAAGTTTCACTTTACCATCAGAACTGCCATCTCCCACATCCATAATATCGGTGATGGGTTTATTCATCTGCGTGGGAGTAATCCCGTGCTTAAGATTATAGGCCCGCTGTATTTCACGGCGTCGGTCAGTTTCTTCAATGGCCCGCTGCATGGAGCCGGTGATCCTATCGCCGTATAATATTGCCCGGCCGTTAATATGCCGCGCTGCTCGCCCCATAGTTTGAATGAGAGACTTATCAGAACGTAAAAACCCTTCCTTGTCTGCATCAAGAATAGCCACTAAGGACACTTCTGGCATATCTAGCCCTTCTCTGAGCAAATTAATGCCAACCAACACGTCAAACTTACCAATACGTAAATCACGGATAATTTCAATACGTTCAACGGTGTCAATATCAGAATGCAGATATCGGGCTTTCACACCATGTTCGTCAAGATAATCACTTAAGTCTTCAGACATACGTTTAGTTAACGTGGTCACTAACACTCTTTCGTTGACCGCTACACACTTATGGATTTCTGACAGTAAATCATCAACTTGCGTACCTACAGGGCGTATTTCTATTTCTGGATCCAGCAAACCCGTAGGGCGTACGAGCTGTTCCACTATATCGTCTGGCACATTAGCTAATTCGAATTTTCCGGGTGTGGCAGACACATAAATAGTCTGCGGGGTAATTTGTTCAAACTCTTCAAACTTTAACGGGCGGTTGTCTAATGCCGAAGGCAAACGAAAGCCATATTCCACTAATGTTTCTTTACGAGATCTGTCGCCTTTATACATGGCACCAATTTGTGAAACCGTCACGTGAGACTCATCAATAAACATTAAGCCATCTGCTGGAAAATAATCAATCAGAGTGGGCGGTGGATCCCCTGGGTTTCGGCCTGATAAGTAGCGAGAGTAGTTTTCGATGCCTGAGCAATAACCTAACTCTTGCATCATTTCTATATCAAATTGACAACGCTGTGAAACTCGCTGCTCTTCGACTAATTTATTAACAGACTTAAGTTGCTCGCGTCTTTCTTTAATTTCAACTTTGATATGTTCGATCGCATCGAGAATTTTTTCTCTGGGGGTGACGTAATGAGTCTTAGGGAAAACCGTGGCCCGGGCCACGGTTTTCTCAACAGCACCGGTAAGGGGGTCGAATATACTGATGCGCTCGACTTCTTCATCGAACAATTCAACTCTAATTCCATGACGCTCTGAATCTGCAGGGAATACATCGATCACATCGCCGCGCACTCTAAAGGTGCCGCGCTCAAAAGCCACATCATTTCGGGTGTATTGAATTTCTGCTAAACGCCGCAAAATATCTCGTTGATTCATGATGTCGCCTTGGCGAAAATGCACCAACATTTTCATATAAGACTCTGGATCGCCCAAACCATAGATGGCCGAAACACTAGAAACAATGATGACGTCTCGCCTTTCCATCAATGATTTAGTCGCAGACAAACGCATTTGTTCGATATGGGCGTTTATCGATGCATCTTTCTCAATAAAAGTATCACTGGAGGGCACATAGGCTTCGGGCTGATAATAATCGTAATAGGAGACAAAATACTCCACCGCGTTATTCGGGAAAAACTCTTTCATCTCACCATAAAGCTGTGCAGCTAGGGTCTTATTGTGCGCCAATATCAGGGTTGGACGCTGCACCTTTTCAATCACATTGGCCATAGTAAAGGTTTTACCTGACCCTGTAACACCCAATAATATTTGACGTGCTAGGCCATCTTCTAGACCTTCGACTAAGGCTTTAATCGCTTTTGGCTGGTCGCCAGATGGGGAATAACTGGAGGATAATTCAAATGCTCTGCTCATAAATCTTACTTACTCAATCCACTTTGTTCAAATCGAGAGGCGAGAATGGTTTTAAACCAAATAAAGGCAATACAGCCAACAGATAGGTTGGCCAGTACTGCCGCCCAAAATAATCCGGGTAAATCAAACCAGTAACTGCCTATAAAAGAAAAAGGTACAAAAAATACAAAAAGACGCATAACGTTTAATGATAATGCTGACATGGGCATATGCATGGCATTAAAGGATGAATTGGTCAAAATGGTCACCCCCTGCAATCCGTGTCCTAGGGGCACAATCGCCAAAAACAGTATTATGGTCGAAGCAACTTTTGGCTCATTGGTAAATATATTGGCAATCACATCTGATAAAAGCGCCAATATTGCAAAAATGAGCAACTGCCATACAATCACAAACTTGACACATAAACTGTAAGCCTGCCCTACTCGCTCAAGCTTATTTGCCCCAAAATTTTGACTAATAAAAGGCGGTAATGACATAGACAAAGACAGCACCACTATGCTGGCAATAGATTCTAATCGGCCACCTACTCCCCAAGCTGCAACGGCTTCTGGCCCATAACCTGCAACTATTGCGGTGACAATACCCGCTGAAATTGGCGTTAACATGTTTGCTCCTGCAGCTGGCAAGCCAATTTTTAAAATTCCACCTGTACTGCGCTTTAACTGTTGCCAGCTAAGTAACTTTGGTTCTATCAATTTCCGCTTTATCGCTAATATATACAATATATAAAATAATCCCACAGCCCAAGCGACAAGAGTTGCGATAGCCGCTCCTTGTATTCCAAAGGCAGGCACAGGGCCCCAACCAAATATCAGTATGGGATCGAGAATTACATTGATAAGGCCACCAAAGGCCATCACGTAGCTAGGCGTTTTAGTATCCCCAGAAGCGCGCAATACACTGTTACCCACCATAGGCATTGCCAGAAACACGCCAGCTCCATACCAAACCAACATATATTCTTTAATTAATACTAATTGCTCTTCATCAGCCCCCATCAGGCGAAAAATAGGCTCCATAGTCATAACGCCAACAATAGCCAAAACAATCGCTAGCACCATGGTCAACATCAACGCACCTGTTGCCGTCTCCTTTGCTTGGTTATGTTGCCCAGCTCCAAGCAACTTAGCAATAATGGCTGATGTACCTATACCCAAGCCGATATTAAGGCTGATGACGGTAAAGGTAACCGGAAAAGTAAAACTGATAGCAGCAAGTTCTTGGGTACCTAACATGCCAATAAAAAAGGTATCTACCAGCCCAAACGTCATAAGTACCACCATACCCACTATCATAGGCAGGGTCATTTTACGTAGCGTGAGGGCAATATCATTGTTCAACAAATCTGCAGGAGACGATGTTTTAGTATTTGAGGTCAATATTGCTCTCTCTTAAATGAAAATAATGGGTGAGTAGCTAGGTCAACTAGTTCAAAATCACATGACACAGATTTTACCCATAAAATTTCGGCAATCTGCAATGGTGTTTTTAATAGGGTCAAACTGATGCGTATAATACGCGATTTCTGGTTGATTTCTCTTATATTTGCCGGCATTGATGTTATAAAATTGTTACAGGAGGACCGCCTACCAAGTGTATCCTTTTAAATACACTTGAGTGCCTATTTCTTGACGTTTTACCTTTTATTCGAACGGCTCACCGTAAAATAAATTTATTGCTTTAAAAATAATCAATTCAAAATGAAAAAATAATCTGACAGTTTTTGTATATTTTTACTTTTCTCTTTAAAAACAACACACAAGCGTAATTCCACATAATTCACAATCAAATTTTTCTTTTTTGGTTTACACTTAAAAAAACATAACCAATTGTTTTTAAATAACTTTTTAATTTAATATAATATTTTTTACTTCAACTATTGACATTGAATTGATATGTATTGTGTTACCACTCACAATTTAATCCACAAGGTTATCCACAAGATTCGTGGATAACTGCCCTCACCCTTTAATTGGCGTACTTTGAAACGACGCTGTGGTTTTATTTTGGTTGGTGACCACTAACCTTCGCCTCGCCGACTAAGGTTACACTTTTGTTAAAGACTGGCATTACGTACAGTGATCAACAATTCATTAATAACAATTAGCTATAACGAAATGGAAAACTGGTCTTTGCTATAAGATCAAATTGGCAAACCAAAATCGCACGATTTTAGAGCAATAAAACCACGATTTTTTGAATATTCTGGTAATACCCGTGGATTGTGTAAAAGTTTATAAAAATATAGTAAAAAACCTCACTTTGAGTGTTGACAGCGAGCGGTATGCTCATTAGTATTCCGCACCGTTGAAAAGCACCCTAGTTTGTAACTAAGCAGTGCTTTCAACCTAAGTATAATGTTCCCCCTTAGCTCAGCTGGTTAGAGCGACGGACTGTTAATCCGCAGGTCCCCTGTTCGAGTCGGGGAGGGGGAGCCAACTTATACTTATGGTTAAATATCTTTCGATGAATAATATTTAACATGAAATTGAATTCCCCCTTAGCTCAGCTGGTTAGAGCGACGGACTGTTAATCCGCAGGTCCCCTGTTCGAGTCGGGGAGGGGGAGCCAGTTCAACATTCATCAATCTCACCTCTTATTATCTTTAGTTATCGACTTTTATTTTAATAATAAACGCCATTTTGTAATAAACTTTTGAATATCAAGTTGTTAATAGCCACTTAAATAAAGATAATAGCGGTGTACTCATAACTCCTGGCTAATATCCACTTTACATGACCGAATTCTTACTATTATTAATTGGCACTGTGCTGGTGAACAACTTTGTGTTGGTTCAGTTCCTAGGTTTGTGCCCATTTATGGGTGTATCTGGCAAATTAGAAACCGCTATTGGCATGTCCATGGCCACTACCTTTGTGTTAACTCTGGCCTCTCTTTCTAGTTATTTAGTGGAACATTATATTTTGTTACCCCTGGGTATCGGATATTTGCGCACCCTGAGCTTTATACTGGTGATTGCCGTTGTTGTGCAGTTTACCGAAATGCTGGTGCACAAAACCAGCCCTACCTTATATCGCCTGTTAGGTATATTTTTGCCGCTTATCACCACCAACTGTGCTGTATTAGGCGTAGCATTATTGAATATTAATCAACAACATAATTTTGTCGAATCAGTCGTTTATGGTTTTGGAGCTGCTGTGGGGTTTTCTTTAGTACTCATATTATTCTCCGCCATGCGTGAACGTTTAGCCGTAGCTGACGTACCTAAACCTTTCAAAGGGGCTTCTATAGGTATGATCACCGCAGGATTGATGTCTTTAGCCTTTATGGGCTTTACTGGCTTGGTGAAGTTTTAATGTCGATAACCTTTGCTATTTTAACTGCCTTATTAGCAATAGGTCTGTTGGCACTCATTTTTGGTGTTGTTTTAGGTTTCGCGGCGGTAAAATTTAAAGTAGAAAGCGATCCTCTAGTGGAACAAATTGATCAAATACTCCCACAAACTCAATGTGGCCAATGTGGATACCCTGGTTGCAAACCTTATGCGCAAGCAATAGCTGATGGCGACGAAATAAATAAATGTCCGCCAGGTGGTGATGCCACTATAAAAAATCTAGCCGATCTTATGGGCGTAGAAGCCAAACCTTTAGATGCGGCACATGGGCAAGAAGATATCAAAAAAGTTGCCTACATTCGTGAAGACGAATGTATAGGTTGTACTAAATGCATTCAGGCCTGCCCTGTTGATGCCATATTAGGCGCCGCCAAACAAATGCATACCGTTATCGTAGACGAGTGCACAGGCTGTGATCTATGTGTCGATCCCTGCCCTGTTGATTGCATCGATATGTTGCCAGTGGCAAATAGTACCTCATCCTGGCGCTGGAATATTGATGCCATTGCTATCAAGCAGGTTGGCTGACGGGAATTATGCAAAATAGCTTCGACGATGTTATTGAAAAACTAAACAACCACGAATTGTGGGACTTCCCCGGTGGTGTGTTTCCAGCTGAACGTAAAACACTGTCAAATCAAACCCCTATAGGCAAATTACCCATACCTGAACGCCTATACGTGACAGTTAAACAACATATAGGTGTTGAAGGTCAACTAATTGTTGAGGTAGGTCAAAAGGTGCTCAAAGGCCAAGCTTTGACTAAAAGTATGAACCCATTCGCAGTACCCATTCACGCTTCCACGTCTGGCGAAATAACAGCAATACATAAACACGTATCCGCTCATCCGTCTGGGTTACCTGAATTGACTGTGCAGATAACCAGCGACCAACAAGACAAATGGACTCAGCTTAGCCCCTTAGTTGATTATCAAAATCAACCAAAAATACAAGTACTCACAGCCATTTGCGATGCGGGTATTAGTGGTATGGGCGGCGCTGGTTTTCCGACTCATATTAAATCGTCACCTAAAAAAGACGTCGACTTTTTAATCATCAATGGCATTGAATGTGAACCTTACATTACTTCCGATGACCGTTTGATGCGCGAACATGCCTGGCAAATCCGCCAAGGTATAGATGTATTGTGCCATCTACTCAAACCCAAACACGTATTAATTGGTATAGAGAATAATAAGCCTGAAGCCATTGAAGCGATGCAGGTGGCGTGTAGAGAAAATCCCAATTATCGTGTTTGTAATGTACCTACTAAGTACCCTGCGGGTGGCGAGAAGCAACTCATCCAAGTGTTAACCAACAGGGAAGTCCCAGCTAAGGGCTTGCCTGTGGATGTGGGCGTGATCATGCATAATGTGGGCACTTGTTTTGCCATTGCAGATGCTATTTTTTCAGGTAAACCCCTCATTAGTCGTATAGTGACAGTCACAGGCGAAGCCATAGAAAAACCCGGCAATGTGTGGGCGCTGATTGGCAGCCCCGTTGCCCATCTTTTGGCTCATTGTGAATATAAACAAAGGCTCCAAAAACAAACCAACATCATTATGGGTGGCCCTATGATGGGCTTTAGTATCACCAGCAATTTGGTGCCAGTGGTGAAAACCACAAATTGTATTTTGGCACCCACTGATAAGGAAATAGCAGGTAACAATGAACAAGCCTGTATTCGCTGTGGTGCTTGCGCAGATGTTTGTCCGGCCAGCTTGTTGCCGCAACAATTATTTTGGCATGCAAAAGCCAAAGAATTAGATAAAGCCCAAGACTATAATTTATTTGATTGTATTGAATGTGGCGCTTGTGCCTACGTTTGCCCTAGTGAAATACCTTTAGTTCACTATTACCGCATAGCAAAATCTGAAATAAGAGTAGAACAAGAAGAAAAACAAAAATCCGACAAAGCGCGAGATCGTTTTGAAAAACGCGAAATTAGACTAATAGCCGAACAACATGCCAGAGACGAAAAACACCGATTAGCGGCAGAAGCTCGAAAACAAGCAATGGCAAGTAAGGGCAACAACGCAAAAGACAAAATTGCAGCAGCTTTGGCTAGAGCGAAAGCAAAAAAACAAGGGATCAGCAAAGCAGATGATAAGCAGGTAGTGCCGACTGGTGTAACGCCTGCTAATAAATCAGCGCAGGCGACGAAAGCTGAAGCAACAGATACATCCACAAAAGCAGCCAGTTCAAATCGAAGAGTTCAAGCGGCTATCGCCAGAGCAAAAGCCAAAAAAGCGGCGGCTGAAACAAGCGTCGCAAATCCTGAGCTAAAAGCTAAAAACGATGTGACTGAATTAGAAGAAAAGATCCTTAAAGAACAGCAACCGGACGCTGATATCAAAGTTGCGACAGAGCAACTTGCTAAAACGCAGAAAAATATCAGGGCTGAAGTTACTCCTGCCGTTATTGCACCGCAGCATCAGGAGCCAACTAAAGCTGACAGCAAACAAGCTAAAATAGCCGCTGCGGTAGCTAAAGCAAAAGCTAAACGAGAAGCAAAAAAAATAACGAACAATCAAGACGCGCCAAATCAAGTGACAGCAGCTAACGTGGATAACACCGAAACTAACAGCCCAGTTGAACAAGCAAAAACAGAAGCACAACAAATAGAAATGAAAAAACGCAAAATTGCTGCGGCAGTAGCGAAAGCAAAGGCAAAAAAAGCCACTGAAAAAGCAGACAAGTCCTCATGAAATTTAGATTAGCTAGCTCACCGCACCAACATATTCGCCGGGATACCGGTCAAGTCATGCGTTTAGTTATTTTGGCTATGATCCCAGGTATTTTATTGCAAACTTGGTTCTTTGGTTGGGGTACGATCATTCAAATTGGTTTGGCAATCATCACAGCGGTTGTTACCGAAGCGGCAATTTTGGAGTTGCGAAAACGTGATTTCGAGCGAGCTTTAAAAGATTATAGTGCGGTATTAACTGCCATGTTATTGGCTGTGAGTATCCCACCTTTTGCCCCTTGGTGGGTGATTGTGATGGGTACTTTTTTCGCTATTGGCATTGTTAAACAATTATATGGTGGTTTAGGTTTTAATGTATTTAATCCTGCGATGGCGGGTTATGTCATGCTATTGGTTTCTTTTCCTGTGCAAATGACCCAATGGCTACCACCTGTCAATCTTGCTCAATATAGTCATAATTTTATGGATGCCCTGCAAGCTGTTTTTACAGGTTTCAGCGTGGAAGGTTTTAGCTTAGCCCAGCTGAAAACAGGCATTGATGGTGTGACTATGGCGACGCCACTAGACACAGTCAAAACCGGCCTTGCCCAAGGGTTTACCTATTCAGAAACCATTGAATTCCCTATTTTTGATAGTATGATTTCTGGGTTAGGCGTGGCATCAAGTTGGATAAGCCTAGGATATCTGCTTGGCGGCCTATATTTACTCAAACAAAAAGTCATCAATTGGCATATACCCCTTAGTATGATCGCGGGGCTATTCACCTGCTCATTGATCATGTCGCTGGTAGACGGTGACTTATACCCATCCAGCCTATTTCATCTGTTCAATGGAAGCCTCATTATCGGTGCATTTTTTATTGCTACCGACCCAGTATCCGCTTCGACTACCAATAAGGGTAGAATAATCTTTGGAGCGGCTATAGGTGTATGGGTCTATCTGATCAGAGAATGGGGAGGTTATCCTGACGCCGTGGCTTTTGCCGTATTGATCATGAATATGGCTGTGCCTTTAATTGATTATTACACTCGCCCACGCACCTATGGTCATACTTCAAACAAGGGTAAATCAATAGACAAGGCTCAGTCATGACAAAAAGTATGCAACATACTATGACTAAAAATGGCCTGATATTGGCAATTTTTGCCATAGTCACTACAGGTCTGATTGCACTCACTTATTTTGGCACCAAAGATCAAATTGCTTTGCAGCAACAACAAAAATTGTTATCCATACTCAATGCAGTCATTGATAAAAGCAGTTATGACAATGCCATCAATTTAGATTGCGCCTTGGTGACTTCTGCTGAATTGTTAGGGTCTGATGAACCGCAACATGTATATCGCGCAACGAACCAAGGACAAGGGGTTGCTGCAGCCATAGAAACCACTGCACCAGACGGTTACAGCGGAAAAATCCAATTGGTGGTGGGCGTAACCAGTTCCCAAGTAGATGCAGCCAAGGTCACAGGGATAAGAGTGCTCGAACATAAAGAAACACCGGGCTTAGGCGACAAAATTGAGTTACGTATTAGCAACTGGGTATTAGACTTTGACAATCAAATTTATAGCGCTGACATCGCCACAAATTGGGCAGTCAAAAAAGACGGCGGGCAGTTTGATCAGTTCACAGGTGCCACCATTACCCCTAGAGCAGTGGTCAACGCGGTCAAGTTAAGTGTGGAATATTACTTAGCGAATCAAGCCGCTATTTTTAACGCTGCGAATGCCTGTGCTGGGGATATCATGGCTGAACAAGCGAACGAAAGTCATGAATGAATTTAAAGAGTTAAGTTGGCAAGGGCTGTGGAAAAATAATCCAGCCTTGGTACAGCTATTAGGTTTGTGCCCTTTACTTGCGGTCACTGCTACTGTCACTAATGGATTAGGTTTAGGCCTTGCCACTACCCTAGTATTGATTGGCTCGAATACCACAGTGTCGATAATCCGCAATTGGGTGCCAAGCGAAATTCGCATCCCCATTTTTGTGATGATCATCGCCGCTTTTGTGACCATAGTGCAGTTGTTGATGAATGCCTACACGTTTAGCTTATATCAAGCCTTAGGCATTTTTATTCCACTGATAGTCACAAATTGCGCCATTATCGGCAGGGCTGAAGCCTATGCGTCAAAAAATACTGTGGGTAAGTCGGCTTTTGATGGGTTGATGATGGGATTAGGTTTTACTGTTGTACTGGTATTATTAGGGGCGATGCGCGAATTATTGGGATATGGCACCTTATTTGATGGTGCCAATTTACTGTTAGGCGATTGGGCCACTATCCTAAAAATTACTGTATTTGAAACCGACAGCCCATTTTTATTAGCTATTTTACCTCCTGGCGCTTTTTTATGTATGGGCCTGTTGATCGCCCTTAAAAATGTATTAGATAGTCATATGGAACGCTTGTTTGCCGCCAAGGCTGAAGAAAAGGTGGTACAGCGGGCACGGGTCACGACTGAGAGTTGAAAGCTACGAGCCACGAGCTTTTTTAGAGTATAAATCGATTTATACCATTCCGTATAAGTAAGTGACCTCTCAGCGAGTTTTAAAGCTGCTTAATCAAGGCGCGTGAATGCTGGAATAGTGGTGCTCTTTCAAATTCATGCAACGCAGAGTAAGCTGCTTTAAAACTCGTCCTTCGGAAAAGCCCCAGCCGGTTTTGTACTGCGTTCTCGCTACTTGAAAGGGGATTGCCATTCCTGCGCAGCGACGCCTTGCTCAAAATCGGCTGGGACTTTCTGAGTGGGCATTTACTTATACGGATTGGTATTACATGAATAAACAAAAACGCTTGGAAATCTTAACTCGCCTGCGCGATGCTAACCCCCACCCTACCACTGAGCTAAATTACTCTAGCCCTTTTGAGTTGTTGATTGCGGTGATTTTATCGGCGCAAGCCACAGATGTGGGAGTCAATAAAGCCACAGATAAACTCTATCCAATTGCGAATACTCCAGAAACTATTTACGCCTTAGGTGCAGATGGATTAAAAACCTATATCAAAACCATAGGTTTGTTTAATGCAAAAGCTGAAAACGTGATTAAAACCTGTGGCATGTTAATTAATCAACATGCTTCAGTGGTACCAGAAAATAGAGAGGCGCTAGAAGCTTTGCCAGGCGTGGGGCGCAAAACCGCTAATGTGGTATTAAATACTGCCTTTGGTTGGCCTACTATCGCGGTGGATACTCATATCTTCCGGGTTAGCAATCGCACTAAATTGGCCATGGGCAAAAACGTGGACCTAGTTGAAAAAAAGCTGCTAAAAGTGGTACCGGAAGAATTTAAAGTCGATGTACATCACTGGTTAATCCTCCATGGTCGCTATACCTGTATCGCCCGCAAACCTAGGTGTGGCTCATGTATAATTGAAGATCTATGTGAATTTAAAGATAAGACTGAAGACTAGGAATAATTATGGAAGGTACAAAAAGAGTAAATATTAAGATTGGAGCGCAAGTATCTATCGTGCTCAAACAAGATCAAAGAACCGGTAATTTAACCGAGGGGATAGTTGAAAAAATCCTCACCAACTCGCCCAATCATCCCCATGGAATTAAGGTCAGATTAGCTAGCGGCGAAGTGGGCAGAGTGAAACAAATTTATTAGTAAAAACCTATGCCCAAGCCCCCTTAACAACTCCAACAATATTCAGTCGCACTATAAGTGCCATTATTATTGGCATCCCATGCCCGTCGTCCATCGCTATAAAATGCAACATTTCCGTCTCCTGCTTGGGGAGTGCCGCTTACTGGCTTAGCCTCAATTAAATAGGCACTGCCACTGGACTCACTAATATACAAATCATATTTACGGTTAGCATAGAGCTCTGCAGAGGGCGAATGTTTGTGAAAAATAGCAGGTTTTCCCGTATCTGCCGCAGCATCTGCCGCCCCCTTGTAACTAAAACTCGCAGCTTTGTGTCGTTCCATAGCAGCTGCCAGACTCATTAAATCGGCTTGAGCAGCACCTCTATTGGTGCTAACTACAAAACCTTGATAACTGGGATAAGCGATACTGGCAATAATGCCAATAATGGCGACCGCTATCATCAATTCAATTAATGAAAACCCTTTTTGCGATTTATTCATCGTATTTAGCACTATTTTATTGGCCTCGCTCTGTCTCTGTTTTCCAACTGCTTTTTTGCACTCGCTCAAAATAGCTGTTAATGTTTTCGGCTAGACACTCGAAGTCTGAACCGCAGTCTACCTTGTTTCCATCTTCATCTACCTCGAATACGGTCGAAGCACATTCGGTGCCCAAACAGATAATAGGCTTAATTATATCTTCAATCAAAATTTTGGTATCTGGGGCGATGCCCGTTTGTTTTAATTGTGCGTAACGATCGTCATGTAACTGGGTGCCATCCTGATTCAGATCTGTCACCGAGTTGCCATTAATGAGCTGAACCAAATATGCACGGCTGTTTCCTGTTGGTGGTGCACATTCGCTGTCACTAGCGGTTGCTGGCAAGTAGGTGGTAAATATCACTTGGTAGTCCAAAATAAGTGGCGATGCAAGTACCTTTTCCCCTCCGGTATTAAGACTAATATACCAGCCCTGTGAATCTGCAAATTGTTCAACTGCCAATTCTTTTGCTGCTGAGTTTGAAGATGTTAATAAATGATCAGTGGCATCATACAAATCACTTAAACCTAAGGCTGTAGCCGGTAGACTAAAATTTCCATCTTCATCAATGATAAATACGCCTTCATCCTTAATCATATAAAATTGGTCATTAATAGTAGTATTTAGCGGATGCGCGCGGAAACCAGACCCCAGAACAACGGCATAGTAGTGGTCTGCGCCCAAGCTGATCTCAGAGACATCAGGGCCATAATAAAAGCGTCTATTGTCAGCCTCAAGAGAGCCGCCAAAATCAGCCAGCAAACCACCGGACACTAAGTCAACCACGGACTCTCCATTGTGGATATCCAGTCTAAACAGTTGACCTCCCGTATCTGCAACATACATATGATCTGCAAATCCATCATTCTCGCGATCAATAACAGAAATCCTCGCAGGAATACTGTATTCCATTTGTGCCAAGTTTAAGTCAGCACCAGCATCACTTGCCGACCAAATAAGCTCCCCGCTATCGGCATCAACTATAAACACTGAGTTGCCTACAGAATCAGCACTTCTGAGCAATTTATTGTCTTGATCTTCGTCATAACCACCGCCAAATATCAATACGTTTCTACTAGCACCTCCCACTTTAATTTTTGTCACTGTGGGTTTAGACCAAGTTTGTCCTAAATTGGCAAAATCTCCCGTTCCGCCTTGTATTTTAAACATCAACTTAGGATTAGTTTTGCTGGTTATATCAAAAGCGTAATAATTATTACCACCGCGGCGCATACCCACGTAAAGGTAGATGTTGCTGCCAACGGTTCTAAGCACCATATCCCCATCTAGTCCATAGATGTGTGAGAAAGTCGAAGAATCGCTATATAAATCATATAAATTATTCATTAGGTCTTTCGGCATAATTGCAAAATTTTCTTCACCTGTTGCCGGGTCGAACGAGTGTAAGAAACCATGATTGGTAGCCACAAACACCGCACTATCAGTGAGAGAATAGTTAACTATAACAGGTTGTGAATGAATGGGGTCGCCCATGGCTTGTCTAGCATCCGTTGTGCTGCCATCGCCATCATCATCTTTAACATCAACTCCACGGGCCCACTTTAATACGGTTTCACGAGTGGTTACTGGATCAGCCAAAGCACCCACGGCTAAATCTGCAATAGTTAATGTGTCGTTATCTTCGTGTAACAAGTTTTCAGTTTTGACAATAGTACCTGTACCGCCGAACGCGTAGACATTACGAGGCAAGCCCATTTTTTCAGCAGCCCCCCCCTCTCGTACATCGTTGCCATCAGCCAACAATGACCAAAAGCTGTGGGCACTATCGTTAAAAAAGCCAGTCACACTATCCACAGCATTCAAACCATTTTTATCAAGAATGTCCGACCCATCTAACCTATATCTCTTGACATTACCCGGCCAAATAGCGCCTTCAGCAGGCTTAAACAAAGCAAAATATAATTCGTCGTTATGTGTTAATCGATTGAGTTGGTTTACAGCCACACCCGGTGAGACAAAGGTCGCGTTAACATCCTTAACCGTTTTTAATATGGATTGGAAAACCCCCACTAAATCTTCAGTATTTTCAGCGGTATAGAAATCGCCATTGCCGTTAACAGCCAAGTCATTCAGAAAAGCGTTTGCAGTGGAACCAGCTGAGAAGCCAATAGTATGAGTAAACACTCGCGTATCAATTACAGATTCATCACCATCACCAATATTTTTGACAAGATCGACGCCGCATTTTTCGCCACCAGACCCAGTACATGACTTTCCAAGTAAAGTTTCGATCTCAGTGACACTATGATTATTATTCGCCGAACCATCAGATAAAAGCACGATATGATTGTTGGTCTGACAGACTTTATCAGTAACTGGGCTAATATAAGTAGCGCCGTTTGGTATGTATTCATTCATACAGTCTGAGCTACTTAGGTTGTCGACTGTACAGCCTGCGGGTAAAACGGAATCTGCGCCAACATATGACAATCTATGACTCACTCTAGTGTTGCGCCGCACAGTACTTGAAACAGATGATTGACCACGAGTTTTCCCATAATCAACGGGTAGCCCGCCATAATAACTGGCAGCCTCGTACAATGTATCGACTATGGGTGTATATCCACTTGCACTCAATGCATCGACTTGACTAACGAGGTGTTCACGTACAGTTGAGGTGCTGCCAGGTGTAGCACTGCCCTCATACTCCACAACCAAGCTCACGGTACTTGAAGGTTTCCCGTTGTAAGTATAGGCACCGCGGATCCCCACAAAATCAGAAAAAACAAACATCATTTCGTTACCCGATACCCAACCACCACGTCCCACAATTTGCTCTACTATGGTTTTCACAGAAGGACTTTGATAAGTATAATTTTTATACCATCTTGGAATACCTGTCCATGGCACTGCCGCAGTTTTTGGCTTGTCTCTCAATAGGTATCGTGGATAAGAGCGAAAACTATTGGGATCATCTTGGTCCACTCCCGCAATATTAAAACTAGCGGCAGAGTCGCTACTATTTTGGTAGGCAGTAAACTCCAAATAGGCATTGAGAATACTCGCACCTTGCGGCAGGGCTATGTTCCTAAATCTGACACCGATATACTTATTTGAACTATCTCTAAAGGTGAGTTCGCTTCCTGTTGATTGATATCCATCACTACGCTCTTCAGCATTGTTTTTTTGCGAATTCACTTGATAGCTTAATTTTCCTTTTACACACCCCGTTGCAGTAGTGTCGTCGTATACCACCACAAGTTGCGGAGTCAGCCCCTCACCGTCTTCAAATGCTGGAGAACGACGATCGCTACTGGTGCTAATGCCTTGACCATCGACAATTATGTTTAAGGAGTTTCCACCGCACCATGTAGCTTGATCGACAATTTCTTGCACTACACTACTGATATCAGGGGACACAACGGTTTCGCCCGAAACTGGCCAGTCATTATCTGTATCCCACAGCACTGAATTAATTGTTTTAGTTCTAGCAGATATATTGTTACTTGTATCACTGAATGTAATAGCGTTTCCAACCTTTTCGCCACTAAAGGTTAAGTTCGTTGCGCCGCTATTAAATGCGCTTGAACTGAAGCGAATATAGGCATTAGTAATCACAGCGCCACGAGGAATATTCAGGTCTTGGTAACGAAGACCTAAGGTCACTGAATTGGTACTTTCAGATAACTTCAATGTATTACTAGAGCTATTGACAGATGATGCAATTTCGTAGGCATCATCTGTTGCTTGTGCGATAGACGTGATGATTTCAGGGGAAACGGCATCATCAATTGGCCTAACGGGATATAAAACTGGACCACCAAAATCTGAAAAACGCATTAAACCTGCATTGATATTGGTGACTGAATTTAGGGTTTCTTTTAGGGCATTTTGCACCCGTAACATGCGTGATTCAGTACCGCCATCCTTACCAGTCATGCTGCCTGATGTATCCATAATGAAGATCACATTCGGATTATAGGTCACTTCACTGCCTGCGGTTCCTAGGTAAATTTCCAAGTCCTCCGCATTAATCACACTACTGAAAAGCGTCAAATTAGCTGCCAGCCATACTGCTACAAATTTGTTAATATATTTCATAAAACCACCACTTATTGGGTTGCAGGTGCAAAAACTGAAGCATTCACCGAATTGGCCACTGCGTAATTACTATCATCTAGTTGCCCACATCCTCTTACAATAAAGACATGACAACTAATATTACTGCCACCGATAACGTTGCTTGAGCCAACACAAGGTTGCTCACGCACAAATGCCGCACGAGACCAGCTTTTCACCACAGGTTTATCGGTATAATTGCCCGCAGTGATATGTTGTGTATTTTTTATCAGACCATTTTTAGTAAGTGTTCTATTGGTCCAAGTGATATTCTCAAAACAACTCATGTTTTGAGCAGCCAAGTTTAACTGAGTGCCTCCTCGGGCAGCAGATAATGGATCGTCCTTAGCTGGGTTACTGAGTAGCAATTCGTCTTCGGATTCAAACATCACAGCCGCAATAGCAGATTCTGCAGCGTCAAAAGAAAGAGACCTTTTTTCCATGGATGTCGCCATTTTGCTTTGCATTAAACTACTGGATACTGAGGACACGCCTAAAATCGTTAGACTCATGAGTATTAGCAAAGAAAACACCATGACCATGCCTGCGTTTTTTTGTTTTGATAGATAATTCATATATTTCTACTTCGAGCGAAATTTTTGCTATTACGCAAAGTGATTGTGGTTTCAAATTGTTTATACAGCCTTTCTTCAGAAGGCTGGATCGGCTCTTCATCGAGCAGTTTAAACGTGGGGACGGGGCTGATTAATACATCAGAGTCAGCTTTTAGTAATAATGCAATGCGAATTGCCACAACCAGTGCTCCGGCGGCTTTTTCTGCACCTAAGGTATCAGCATCGATAAATTTTACGGGTCTTGCGGAATTGTCTTGTGAGGCAAGATTATCTGTGATGCCGTATTGCACTTGAAAACTTACAACATCATCTAACAAAGTGTAAGCGCTATCGTCAACCCCAATCCCAGCTTGGACGCCGCGCAACACTCTGCCATCAAACCCCTTACATTTCAGAGAAGTACCCTCTAAAAAATATTCGTTGACCACCATAAACTCTTCACCTATAGGACCTAGAAGAGGCCCATAACCATGGTCTTCACCTCTGCAATCTTGACTGGCTTGTAGCGCGACCACTAATGTATCACTGGCAGTACCCGCGCCTTCGATCACACCTTTGGTTAAATCATTACTAAAATCGCCCACCACAGGAATAGGATTATTATTTACAAAAGCCGCCTCAACCACGATATCAACATTTCTATTGAGTTCGGGACGTAACATGTCATAGCGTCCAGTCATGATTAAATCGTTGCGCAGTCTGGCAATAATAAAACGACCATTTTCTTGGGCTGATGCAATCGACTTGTTGAGTCGCTCGGTAGAATTGTTACTAACCATCACCTGTACCACAGCAGCTGAAACAATAAGCCCCAGAGTAAGGGATATCATTAGCTCAATAAGACTAAAACCGCTTTGTTTGCTACTTTGCCTGTTAAATACGTTCATAATGTCACATCCACTGACACACAGTCATGGGGTAGCGTTTCATCAACATTGCAATCAGCGTTCAAAGTGCGCTCAATATTTTGCCAGTTCTGCACTGGCCAACTTAAAATAACAATATGCTTCGAACCCACACTGCATGCGTCTGTATCGGCAGCATTATTATCCAATTCACAGGTTAGACTAATTTCTATTTCTGGATTGGCTGCTACAGCTGAACATGACACCTCGTAGCCATCAAAAACGGCAAGTTGTGCTGCCGTGCAGACGTTATCGTTGCAATTAGGAATAGAAGCTGGGCGCTCCAAACAATAACAAGCATGGGGTAAACCAGTGACACAGGTCATGCCAGAAAAATTGTATACGTCTTGGTCAAAATAATCATTATGAACAACCAAGCCTTTACCAAGTGGCGAAAATACTGCGGCGGCTCTTAAGCGTTCGGTTAATTGTTGAGCGACCAACACTGATTGAGAACGACTCAATGCCTCGGAGTTTGTAAATGAGCCAACAAACTGTAAATAGGCAACACCAAGCAATCCAACAGATAGAATGAACAAAGTGACTAGCACTTCAATCATGCCAACACCTTGTTGATTATTTGCATGCAATTTTTTGGGTTTGCTCTTCACGCTTTTTTCTCACTCTAGTGGTAAAACATAGATGTTCGACTAACTGTATAGATAAATCTATGACTAGTATGTTAGCTAAAAATACCAAGCATTAGGTTATTAGTGCGGGGATAAAGGTATATATTTTGATTTAATCAACATGGAATATCGCAATAAATGCTTTTAAAACAATAAACTATAACTTAGTCTAATTGCTTACAGCATAGTATATGTTTGATAAATAGATTTTTTTCGAACCCTAAGGCACTGCGAGAGCACTTGATGAGCGATATTTAGTTTGAAAGCTTTGACTCTGTGCGATAGGTGCAATGCTACCAAACATATCAATTTGTTTACTATCGCCATTAATATCAAGCCAAGTAACTATAATGTGGACGTTTTTTAGATCGGCATGCCGAGGTAAATCAACAGGAAAAAAAGGGTCTCCTACTTTTGCCCAGCTATCAGCAATACCATCAAAATTTGTATCGACATAATACAGATTCTCAACTTCCCATTGAGTATCATATGTTTGTAGATCCACCTCAGAAGACAAAATGACGTCCCGTTCTCCTGCTGGGATACTTCCTCCCACATTATTGGCAATATTCTGGTAAGACGAAACGCCTTCTACATGGCTTAGTTGCTGAAAATAGACTAAATCGGTTAATTTTTCTTGAGCAATCGCCAGAGCCACACCGCGTAAATTAAGCCTGGTATCTGCGACTACATATTCACTTTGCAAGGTCACATAACCAGTAACGCCCAACATAATAATGAGTGAAGCGACTGACACCTCAATTAGGGTAAATCCATTGACTCTATACATGTATGATCCCACATCTAAAAATCATGCCAACTTCCTGGCACTCGAGCCACTCTTTGCAATTTCGTACTTTGTTGTAATTGTTGCATCACATCAGCCTGAAATACCACTCGTGTTACATCACTTTTGGTTCCTAACTGATAATTGCTGACTACTGCGCCAAACACTGCACTATCA
>Ga0316209_1001831_pt1 | contig 19543 bp, 18 predicted proteins | sample 6monopyrite_MG_FD_204945 | JGI IMG/M metagenome (GOLD analysis project Ga0316209, IMG submission 204945) | Microbial mat bacterial communities from mineral coupon in-situ incubated in ocean water Damariscotta River, Maine, United States -... | ecosystem: Environmental > Aquatic > Marine >...
ATAGATGGTTGGTTGCTATAGGCATAACGACCATTTCTATCGATAGAGCTATAAACCTGATCATGGTCATAATAATCCATAAACGCACAGGGACCGTAGTCAATAGTCTCACCTGCAATCGACATATTATCGGTATTCATCACACCATGTATAAAACCAATCTGCATCCATTTAGCGATTAATACAGCCTGTCGCTCAACGATTAACTGCAACAATGCTATGTAAGAATTATCTTCGCTTTTTGCTGATGGATAGTTACGATCAATGACAAAGTCAGCTAGTGTTTTTATCGCATCAACATTCTCTCTGGCTGCAAAAAACTGAAATGTACCGACTCGAATAAAACTTGTTGCGATACGTGTAATGATGCCACCGGGCAATAGTTGCTGCCTCGCGACTTCTTCACCCGTGGTCACGACTGCCAGAGCTCGCGTTGTCGGCACACCGAGTTTCGCCATAGCTTCGCTGAGCAGGTACTCACGAAGCACGGGACCTAGCGCAGCACGGCCATCTCCATCACGAGAAAAATAAGTGCGACCGGAACCTTTTAACTGAATATCAAAGCGCGTCCCATCAGGTGCATCAATCTCTCCGAGCAATATCGCACGACCATCGCCCAGCTGTGGGTTAAAGTGACCAAACTGGTGACCAGCATAAGCCATCGCTATCGGTTCAGCACCATCAGGTATTTTATTGCCTGAAAAAATGTCCGTACTATCAGACAGATTTTCTATTGCATTCAAACAGGTTTCACCAAGTCCCAGCTGCTCAGCCAGGTCATGATTAAATTTAATCAGTTCTGGATTTTTCACAGAATCAGGACGAGTCTCGACAGAAAAGTCTTTTCCTAATTTAATATAACCGTTATTAAAAGCGATAGATTTCAATGTTCAGGACTAGATTTTAAGCCTCAGCCTTCCGCTTTAAATCCGAATGCCTTGTCATGCACATAAACCAATTTGCAGTCTTCAACATAACTGGCATCGTGAATTCTACCGGCCTGTATGTAACCCGTATCACCTTTATTTAGAATAAGTGGTTCACCCTCTTTAACCAGTCCACCTTCAGACTCTGTGAAAAACTGGATAGCCATTTTACCTTCAACAACAACCGTCATATCATCGCCGGGGTGTGAATGCGGTGGCTCAGCTGAACCGGCATCCCATTGCTCCAGCATAACTTCCGCACCATCAGGATTGTCTGGATAAGTCGTTCTAACTGTAAAACCTTCTGGTGTGTCGGGTATTGTAATGTGGTTACCCCAAACAGCACTATTGCCAGCATTACTCTCTTTTATATCGTTAGTCATGATTGATTAGTTTATGTTATTAAATTAACCTCATTTTAATGCCCCAGGACGATAAGTTCACATAGATTGATTAAGGGCTTTTATATTTAACTGTAGCTGACGTCTTCATAAATTTTGCACACTCTGAAAGCATCGCCTATCAATTTAATATACTGCACAGGGCATATCGTGCGGAATGGTGAAGCATAAACCCGAAAGCTCAGAAAATTACAATGTAACTATATTTATATTCTCTAATTTGACAAGCACTTAAGCTCTAGCGTATTATTAACATCCGCTGTGTAAAAACACGGCTTAAATGTGCAAAAAAAGGAGGAGTAAATGGATACTAAGAAATCTAACGAAGTCGAAACAAAAAGATTAACGTTCTTAGTAATTTTTATGTCTATGGTCGTAGTAGTATTATTTGGATTTATCCCATCGGCTTAAAATAAAAAATTATATCTCGATTAAATACAGCACTTATTAAACACGGTTACTTAATACCGTGTTTTTTTATTCCTGAGATTTAATTCTGTTTAAATCTAGATCTTTAATCTTCAAGCTGCCAGTTAATTTCACTTTGCCCCTGTTGCTTTAAAAATTCATTCACCTTTGAAAAAGGGCGGCTACCAAAAAATCCACGATAAGCAGATAAGGGCGAGGGATGCACCGAGCGAATGACAAGATGTCTGGAAGTATCAATCATTACCCCTTTTTTCTGTGCGTACGCTCCCCACAACAGAAATATAATGGGACGACTCTGTTCGTTAATAACAGAAATCACCTTGTCAGTAAATTGTTCCCAGCCCTTGCCTTGATGTGAATTGGCCTGCCCACGCTCAACAGTCAGTACACTATTAAGTAGCAAAACGCCCTGATTCGCCCAGCTTTGTAAACACCCGTTAGTGTTTTCAATATCAAGGTCATCCTTTAACTCTTTATATATATTAATCAATGATTTAGGAATCGGTTTCACTTCAGGCAATACCGAAAAACACAAGCCGTGTGCATGCCCCTCGGTCGGGTATGGGTCCTGTCCAAGAATAACGACTTTCACGTCATCCAACGCGGTACTCTTAAGCGCATTAAACCAATTATCTGATTTTGGAAGAATCACTTTTTTATTGTCTTTTTCAGAGCGTAAAAAAGCTTTTAAAACCTTCATATAATCTTTATCAAATTCAGGAAGCAATACTTCATTCCAGCTTTTGTCAAAAGGTGCAGCATCTATCATCATAGCTTCTCTCAGTAATCCCTTCTCCCTGAGGGAGTAGGGAAATGATGGTTTTTATATCTTATACATCAGATAGTTCATTCCAGTAAGTCCTTAGTCTTTTCTCTGAAACTGGCACCATTGTTTTTAATTCCTGCGCAAATAATGATACTCGGTATTCTTCAAGTAACCATCGGTAATGCTTAAGTTGCTCTGAATCGATATGTTGTTTTTCCAACGATTGTTGTCGTTTGACATATTCATCCCACAATTTTGCGAAATCTAAGCGTAATTGGCGATCACGGGCTGCATTGGATTTCGATTTATCAAATCGTTTATTAATTGCTGATAAGTACCGTGGATACTGCCGCAACCATTGCTTATCAATTATACTAATAAAGTCTTTAGGAAATAGATTATTTAACTGTTGCTGAATATCCGTTACCGTATCCAACTGAGTTAACGAAGGGTTTTTAAGTATTTTTTTAACGGTTCGATACTCGTCAAGAATAGTTGAAAGTAACTGGCTCCATTGCTTGGCACTTGCATGCAGCTGACTTTTCCCTTTTTCTAACTTTTCATTAAAATCATCTTCCGATTTAAGCTCTTCAATAAGAAAGACATCATCGAATACATTATTGACAATATCTCGCTTAAGGTCGTCACAACGACCTAAATCTGTGTACTTTAGACATAGGTTTTGAATATCCGGTATAGATTGATTTAGGTGCTTAAACTGCTCCGGCAAAGCATTAATATAGAGCTGCCTTAAAGCTCTATGGGTTTCTTCTTTCGCATTTTTCTGATTTTCTAACACCCTAAGATGAACCCTTTTATCCGCTTTCACCAAAGCAGGAAATGCTTTGATTAAAACACCCTGCATCTTAACTTCAACGGTATTTCCCAGTGTAGAAAGAACCTCTGCACCCACATCATCTTGTCTGTATTTTTCTGAATATTCGTATTGTGTTGCTTGATTAACATCGCCCGAAATAAGCGTAGACGTATCACTTTCATTGGCAGACAATTTATCTTTGATAAGCTGTAGATTTCGCCCTTCTTCAATTATGCTTCCATCACTATCGATGACCCTGAAATTCATGAACAAATGCTGGCTTATATCTTTTGACAACCAGGCGTCATAAGGGATATGTACACCTGTCATTTTCTTTAGATGACCTGAAACTGCAGCACACAGAGCCACGTCAGAAGGTAACAATGCTTCTATGCATGCATCAGTAAAACTGGGTACGGGAACAAAGTTTTTTCTAAGTTGTTTAGGAAGTGATCGAATCAATGCTGTTATCTTTTCATCTAACATTCCTGGAATCAGCCATTCACATCGCTGCGCATTAATGGCATTTAGACCAGCAACAGGTGTTACGAGTGTTATACCATCACAATGATTTCGCGGGTCGAAGTGGTATTCAACTGGAAATTTCGAGCCATTCATTTCCATGTAATCCGGAAACTGATTATCAGAAACAATGGTTGCATCATCTCGTACCAGGTCATCCGTAGACAAAAAAAGCACCTTAGCTTCATTAACATTATGGCGAACCCACTTATCTAATGTTGCGCCACTAAAAATATTTTCTGGTAAATTTTTATCATAAAAATCATACAATACATTATCATCGACGATGATATCTCGACGACGAGATTTAGCTTCCAGGGTTTCAAGTTCACTAAGTAATTTTTTGTTATGAAGATAAAAAGCGGCTTTACTTTCAAAATCCCCTTCAACTAACGCAGAACGGATAAATATTTCTTTCGCTTCTGCTGGATTAATTTGACCATAACTGACTTTTTTATCAGCATTAATAATCAATCCATACAGACTCGACTGCTGATGCGCGATAACATTCGATTGTTTTTTTTCCCAATGTGGATTACCGTAATGATATTTAAGCAAGTGCGAGGCTTTTTCCTCTACCCAACTGACATCTATTTTTGCATTGGTACGGGCGAACACACGGGATGTCTCAACAATTTCAGCTGCCACAATCCAGCGAGGTGAGGATTTAAATAAAACCGAACCCGGAAAAACAGTAAACCGTTTATTTCGTGCACCTAAGTAGTCTTTATCTTCATCTTTAAACCCAATATTCGCCAGCAAACCCATTAGCAATGCTTGATGAATTTGATCAAAATCCGCAGGCCCTGACTGAACAGGCGAAATTTTCAATTCAGACAGCATACGTTTTATTTGATTATGCGTGTCAATCCATTCGCGCATTCGCATCCATGATATAAAGTTTTGTTTACACCACTTACGTAATTGATTACCTGATAACGTTTTTTTCTCCTGATGATAAGCCGTCCATAAATTAATATAAAAAATAAAATCGGATGCCTTATCAACAAATTCTCTATGTTTTTCATCAGCGGCCTGCTGTTTATCGAGCGGACGTTCACGAGGATCCTGAGTCGCCAATGCAGAGACTATAATGAGAACCTCATTCAATGAATTTTCTTTCACTGCCTGCAGCAGTATTCGAGCCAGTTTGGGATCAATGGGAAAGTGCGCTAATTGTTTTCCAATTTTTGTAATCGTATTTGTCTTATCGATTGCGCCTAATTCAAATAACAATTTATAACCGTCGTTAATTAATCGATCTTCTGGCGGTTCTACAAAAGGAAAATCATCAATATGCCCTAACTTTTGATTTTCCATCTGCAATATAACCGATGCTAGATTTGTACGCTGGATTTCAGGCTCAGTAAACTCACTACGCAAGTCAAAATCTTCTTCATCATAGAGTCGTATACACACTCCCTCCGACACCCTTCCACAGCGCCCTTTTCGTTGATTCGCTGAAGCCTGTGACACCTTCTCTATTGGTAAACGTTGTATTTTACTGCGCCAGGAATAACGGGAGATACGTGCAAGTCCAGAGTCAATAACATATTTAATACCCGGAACCGTTAAAGAAGTTTCGGCAACATTGGTGGCAAGAATAATTCGTCGCTTACTGGATGAGTGAAAAATGCGATTTTGTTCAGCGTTCGATAAACGAGCAAGCAAAGGTAAAATATCTGTATTATCCAGAGAACGGTTATGCCGTTGCTTTGATAGAAAATCAGCGGTATCTCGAATATCTCTCTCACCACTCAAAAAGACCAGAATGTCACCTCTGTCAATTTTGGACAGCTCATTGACTGCGTCAAGTATTCCATCCTGTAAACTTTTCTTTTCTTCACTATCCGCACTTTGATACGGGCGGTACCTAACCTCGACCGGATACATCCGTCCGGACACATTAATGACGGGCGCATTATCAAAATGTTTGGCAAATCGATCAGGGTCAATGGTTGCGGAGGTAATAATGATTTTTAAATCTTTACGCTTTTGAGTAAGTTGCTTTAAATAACCCAGCAAAAAATCTATATTCAGACTACGTTCATGCGCCTCATCAATAATGATAGTGTCATACTGGTTCAAGAAACGATCATGATTACATTCCGCCAGCAGAATACCGTCTGTCATTAATTTGATATAACTACTGTCATTCGATTGATCTGAAAAACGTACTTTAAAACCAACCTCATTTCCTGGTTGAGTATTTAATTCTTCTGCAATTCGTTGCGATACCGCGCGTGCTGCTAAACGACGTGGTTGTGTATGACCAATTTTTCCTCTTATGCCTAATCCGATGTCCAGACAAATTTTTGGTAGTTGTGTTGTTTTACCTGATCCCGTCTCACCACATAAAATCGTAACCTGATTATCTAAAATGGTTTTTTTAATTAGCTCACTTTTTTGAGCAATGGGTAAATCTGTGGGATAAGTGATTTTCGGCCGATTTTCTTTGCGTTGTTGTACGGTCGCGATTGAAGATTCAATTTCTTTGGTTAACTGTGAAATCTTTTTTTCAGTAACATTTTTATCCGACAACTTTAAATTCTGTAGACGTCGTCTAAAACGATAGACATCATTCAGCATGCATTGATTTATCTGATTATTTAGTGATTGCATACTTGGGAGGAATAATTATTATTATCGTAAAAAACTAATTATATCATATATTTAACAACGCCTCACTAGCAGGCGACCCACCCCATCCAGATAGACAACTTACTGCGGGTTATTTCATTACTCTGGTACAAAAAGTTCCAGGCAGGTTACTTTTAATAACACTCTGACTTATTTAACCCAGACAATAAAGTCGCCTGGCAAAGAAATTTTCTAGCATTACTAACAAAACTCGAAGAGGTTAATTCTAGCTTATTGAAAAACAATGGATTAAATGAAATATCATTCGCTTATCCACTTAGTAGAATATAACTACTCCACCATTTCCTATATGCTTTCCCAGGTAGACCAAATGCGCACAAATAATATTCCTTGTTTCACAACAAACCTTTAATTGATGCCATTACTTTTAAACACTCTCATACTAACCAGCCTGGTTAGCACACTTATTATTGCTGATACGCCCGTACTAGCGATAGAAACACCGCGCCAGCCAGGTTCAATCTCAGCAAACGATCAGACAGGTTATACCGTATTAAAATTGCTTCTCGAAGATGAGCAATATCTGACAACTATTCGACGAACCAGAATGATCGTTACCTTTACTGGCATTAATGACACTACAATTAAATTAATCGACGAAATTTCTAATTCTTCGATAAAGGCCATCGATGAACTTGAATTATTAGCAGATGAGAAACCCACGATTTTGTTTCACGAACTTGAAGATAATACGATAGAAAAATCGACCCTGGATTCCTTAAGGATGACAACGGCAAAAGAATTTATCTTCGACGGCGATAACTTTGAAAAAAACTTACTACTGAGTCAACTTAAAGTACTTAGATTAATAAGCCATTTAGCGACCCAGCTGAAAGAAGTCGAGCCAAGTGTTAAACGTAGAGCATGGCTCAATGAGCTAGCTAAACAATATGAAATATATTATCAACGTACAATCATGCGTATCAGCCTCAACAATTAATTATCAGGACAAAATCACACAGCACTCACTCTACACACTCAAGGCACCGAGTATTGGTTGGTTCAACGATTAATCGTTTTATATCAATCTCTTCACCACAGACAAAGCAACATCCATATTCATCATTTTCTATACGCTGCAATGCACCACTAATTTTTTGCAACTGAGCCTGTCGACGCCTTACTGATTCCAGTGCCATCTGTTGCGCCTGCATGGCATCCATTCGCGACACTCTTCCAACTCTTGTCTGGTCTAGCTCTACTGTTGAACCGGCTTCTTTATATAATTCTTCCTGTCGCTGAAGCTCTGCCTTATTTGCAAGCAACTTTTGTTTTAATAGTGCAAGATCGTCGCCGTTCATAAGTAATATATTTGTGATTTATATTGACTTGTTCTTTTCTTGTTTTGTTTTATATTTTTTATACAACTTATCGAAACGAGAGACCGTGAAACCATTCATTCTTTTATTACCGACGATGATTATAGGCACGCTTCGTCCACGAAGTAATTTAAAATCTATCTTACCCACTTTACTGTGTTCAACATCGTACGTCACATAGGGGATTTTGTTTTTGATAAAATGTTTTTTGGCCTGCTTGCATATGCCACACCATGTTGCCGTATACATAACAACTTTATCTTTTTTTCCCAGACGTTCAACTAATGGCTTAATACTAACGGCTGAATAAGTATTGATTTTCACTTCTACTTCTTCAGTTTTTTTATCGGAAGGCGGATTATCTGTGAATTGCGTTTTACCGTACTTATCAACCCATTTATAAATTTCAGCATTTACGGAGAAAGCGTATAACAACAAAACTGTTGTTATTAACGCTACTTTTATGAAATAAGAATGAATGGTTAGAGTCATTTTTTAATAGCACTTATTGTGCAACTTCCAGTAGCGGGTTATATACCCACACTGTACGATCACGAATCCCCTCTTCAATGCCTTCGTTATACAATATTGCTACCTGACTCCATTTACCCTGCTTAAACATTTCAAGCACTCTCTGCCCTTTCGTTAACTGGGTGATAATACTACTTTCAACAGTCGGTTTTTTTCTTACATTTAATTTACTCGCTTTAACTTCGCGAATTTCACCAAACATCAGACCGTAATCAAAAATGATTGAATGCATACGACCTTTGATTGCTTTATCGTTACGCATCATCATGGATTGCAAAATGGTTATTGCATCTTCATGTCTTTGTTTCGCAGCTAACAAATAGTAATCAATCGCTTTTGATTCATCTTTTGGGACGTCTCCCTCTCCCAAACTATATAACATGCCTATGGAAAAATCAGCATCAGCATGCCCTGCTGCAGAGGCCTTTTCCCACCAGTCTAGCGCCAGACTATCGTTCACCCTTAATCCATATCCGTTGAGATACATCCAGCCAATATTATACTGTGCATCAGCATCACCTTCTTCAGCTAAAGGTCGCATTATGCAATATGCTTCAGCAAAATTTCCAGTACGCATAGCTTCGACCGCATCTTCAAGATTAGACGCAGTGACCGAAGCATTGAAAGCTACCGTCAAAAACATTATTGAAAAGATGGACGATTTTATATTCATTAATTATTTGTTACTGGTAGATTGATAACGCATCAAACGAATAACTAATAATACGATTAGGAAACTGTGCAAGAATAAATCAAAAATATCGATTGGTTTATTTAACTCTCCATTAACCAACATTCGTGCTTTTTCCAGGAGATGAGGTTCAGGCGAAAATGGCGCGAGCGATAAAAATATGGCAGCGACTGTTAAAGGCAGAATGGACAATCGATCAATAAGCTTAAGCATTTTTGAAATAGCTCTCTAGATATTCATCAAAACTAATTTTGTCGTTTTTTTCAATCTGTTTCTGCATGCTTATTGAATCATTTGCCATTTTTTTAAAAAACTTATTTTTATCTTCAGCCAAACTATGATTTTTATAATATTGCGTATGACGTTCAGACATACGGTGTGCATAATGGAAAAAACCTTCGCCATGCTCACGCATTTCCGCTAACATTCTAGCGGAGGGCGTCAACTCCGGGTCAAACACACTGGCAATTTGCGATTTCACACTGGAAAAATAATTTTCGCAGTAATTTGCCCGGTCCAGCAGACTCGCCACGGCTTTCATCTTATTACATAATTCACTTGCCCAATCTTGCAGGCTAATCTGTTCACCGTCCGTATCAGTACAAGCACGTTTTAAATCCAGCCCAGGCTCACGTCCCTTATGAGCAACTAACAAAAGATTTTCATCGATTGCTGCAACTTCATTCTCACATAATTCAGGGCTAGTCTGTAATAAACAAAATAACATAAATACTTCCAGGAAATACAGTTGCTCCGAGTTAATACCATGCGGATCAAATGCATTGACATCAAGGGAGCGTAATTCGACATAGGCTATCCCTCTTTTCTTTAAGGCAGTTGAAGGTTTTTCATCGCCTTGCAATATTTGCTTGGGTCGTACCGAACTGTAATATTCGTTTTCAATCTGCAGAATATTGGCATTAAGTTGTTGATACACACCGTTTACTTTTACGCCGATTTCTTCGTAACCTGAATAGGGTGTATTAATCGCATGCTGCAGACTATCTGCATAGGTATCCAGTGAGTCATAACAGGCTTTTATACCAGCCAGATCTTCTTTATTATTCTGATAGCCAATATCACCTAATCTCAGAGAAGTCGCATAAGGTTCATAATAGGTATTACTATTAAACTCCTGCAGCATAGTGCGCTGTCCATTTAAAAAAGATTTACATACGGCAGGCGATGCGCCAAATAAATACGGTACTAGCCAACCATAACGCAACAAATTACGTACCATGCCCATATACTGTTCTGAAATAAAATCCTGTGGATCATCAGTGTTGTTTAATAATTTTTGATACTGCTGCCAGAATGAATCAGAAAACGAATAATTAAAATGCACACCAGCAATCACCTGCATGGCTCGTCCATAACGCAAACCTAATCCGCGACGATAAGCCGTTTTCATCTGTGCCGCATTGGATGTTCCATACTTCGCCAGCGGAATACTGGTTTCGCCCGCGACCACACAAGGCATACTGGTCGCCCACAATATTTCGTCATCCAGATTTCGATAAACAAAATTTTGAATATCATCCAGTGATTGAATGACTTCGCTCACCGAGTTACACGGAGGTGTGACGAGTTCGGTTAAAGCTTCAGAAAAATCAGTGGTTATTTGTGGATTGGTTAACGCAGAACCCCAGGCTATCGGGTGTGGTGTCTGCGCGATACCACCTTCTGGTAGTACACGCAGACTTTCTTTCTCTAGCCCTATTTTAGATTGGGCTAAGGCCGTCTCCATCTCAGGTGTGTCAAGCAATTTTAAGCGGTGCTGGAGTTGTTGATAAAAAGACATTTCACAATCAATCTAGTTATTTGAGCGATGAATTATACTCTGCTCAGGTTTATGTTTCAGACATTCGTCTAATTAATGTTATTTATTTCACGACTATTCTATAACGTGGTTTATTATTCTGTTCCTGGTTTTTATCGGTATCTCTAACAATGCGGTACTCAAACCGACAACCCATCGCTTTTGCTGCTTTCTCCATCATTTTTAAAGTCAGGGCCCCACGAATTTCATCCTTTTCGATTACAGATACTCTGGCAGCGCTCACCTGCATTCTCTCGGCAAGTTGAAAACCCTTTAAACCTTGCTTAATTCGCATCTGACGAATCCAGTTTGAATCACTCATAAAACACCTTATATTAATATATACATTAATTATTAATATATATATTAATTAAATGAAAAACACAAGAAAAAAGCTCAATGATAATGGAGCTTTTATGTAAGTCATAATAAATTAAATATTTAACCACAGAGGCACAGAGGTCGCAGAGTTTTAAAGCAATAAAATTTTTCTCTGTGGGCTCTGTGCCTCCGTGGTTAAATATTTTCGTTTCTAATCAAGCACATGAGACACCAAACCATCCGCCAGTTTCGGCTCAAACCAGGTTGATTTAGGTGGCATCACTTCACCAGCGTCGGCAACTGCCATCAGCGCTTCCATACTGGTTGGATACAATGAAAAGGCGATGGCCATTTCGCCACTGTTTACTCGTTTTTCCAGCTCACCCAAGCCACGTATACCACCGACAAAGTCGATACGCGTATCGGTACGCTGATCCGCAATTCCCAATATCGGTTCCACCAAATTGTCTGCAAGTAAACTTACGTCAAGTGAAGCCACCGGGTCGTTTGGAACAAGTTCAGTATTAATGTTCAGACGATACCACTGACCATCAACATACATACCAAATTCGGTAGCTTTAGTTGGCCTAACAGCTGCTGATTCCTCTGTAACAGAAAACGATGCTTTTATTTTTTCCAGGACTTCATCTTTATCAAGACCATTAAGATCCTTAATAACACGATTGTAATCCAGTATATTCATCTGGTTATGCGGATAAATAACTGACAGGAAGTAATCACTATTCTGCTCACCACCGGCAGCACTGTTAGTACGCGTTTTTGCTACACGAGAAGCTGAAGCCGAACGGTGGTGGCCATCAGCGATGTAAATTGCATCCATCGCTTCAAAACCAGCACTTAATTTTTCGATGGTCGCATCGTCATCTATCAACCAGAACGTGTGCTGTACGCCGTCATCTGCTGTTTCATCAACTAGCGGTGTTTGTTTTGTCGTCTCTTCCAGAATCTGGTCGATATCGGCCTGAGACTTATAGGCCAGCAATACCGGCCCGGTCTGCGCATTTAATGCTTCAATCTGGCGAACACGATCATCTTCTTTCGCCGGACGCGTAAATTCATGCTTACGAACACGATTCGTGTCGTAATCAGCTACGGATGTCGCAGCCACTAAACCCACTTGTGAATGGCCATCCATGATTAAACGGTAGGCGTAATAACAAGGTTTGTCTTCGCGGATAAGAATGCCTTCATCCAGCATTTTCTGCAGATTCTCAGCCGATTTTGCATACACCGCAGGATCATAAGGATCGATATCGTCGGCTAAATCAATTTCCGCTTTAGAAATATGTAAAAAACTCCAGGGGCGACCTGCAGCACGTTCACGTGCTTCCGCAGAATTTAATACATCATATGGCGGCGCCACGACTTCACTGGCACGCTCAGGAACAGGACGTAATCCTGCAAAAGGTTTAATTAAAGGCATAATTTTCTCTACAATTTTTAAATGGGGGAATTATACAACCTGCATGAAGATACGACAGCACGATTTTATAACATTGGTAAAATCGTTTTCCTTAACGGCTTAATAGCCAGAAAAATTAACAGAAAGGCACTCCCCCAGGAAACAGGATCAGGTAACATTGCATACGCTTCTCCCAGTTTTGCCTCAATCTGCCATTGCTGTGAAAACAACAACCACTCAAGCATCAGGCCCATTATTAAACTTAAAACCGACAACCCAGATAGATACACCAGGGTGACTTTAAGCCCCAGCTCCTGTTTCAATAAAACAAAACTGGCAATATTAGTTGCTGGCCCAACCAGCAAAAAAATCAGTACTGCGCCTGGCGATACGCCTGCGAGTAACAAACCAGCCGCAACAGGAGTCGAAGCCACAGCACAGATATACATAGGCACACCCACTACCAGCATAATCAACATTGCGGTAATTCCCTGGCCCCATTGCGCCAACCAGCCAGGTGGGACAAAAGTAAGCATGACGCCTGCTAGCGCAATCCCGATAAACAACCACTTTGAAATATCATCCAGCAATTCTGCACCGGCGTACGACAGGACCTGCATTAACTTACCAGGTAGCTTGTTGGATGTAATGGCAGCGCTTTCAGAACAGCAGTCACTTTTAACTACTACTTTTTCTTCTGTACAACATGTAGACGTTTCGACTTGTTGTGCATCTTTATTCGACGCACAACAACTCTCAACCTCGACATCGGCGATTTTTTTATCTGGCACATCATCGTCAGAAACAAACGTCGTCAGCAACCCCGTTCCGACGGCATTTAGCAATGCAGAAACAGGGCGAAATATTGCCATAACGGGCCCCATTAATGCGTAAGTTACAAAAACAGAATCAATACTAGTTTCCGGTGTCGAGATAAGAAAAGACACCGTCGCTTCTTTTGATGCTCCTGCACGCCGTAAACCAATCGCAGCAGGTAATACACCACACGAGCAAAGTGGCAATGGTGCACCAAATAATGCAGCACGCATAATGGATGACAAGCCACTGCCACCGACCCAACGACGCATGGTGTCTTCTGATATAAATAATTTAATAAAACCGGCCGCCAACAGCCCCAGCAACAACCAGAAAGCGGTGTCGAGAAAGACCAACCAGATATTATTTAATAAATCGATAATCATAATGTGATGGCCATGTTAACCTACCTATCATTCATTGATATTATCATGGCGTTAATAACCAATAAGTAACATACAAACCTTATCCTATTAATTAGCTTCAAAGAGTAAATAATGCTTTCAATTATTCCTGTTCTGATCGTTGTCGCAAACATGCAGGCCGTTCAACCCATAATCATAGAAACTTCGGAACTGTTAGTGGAAATCACCCCAAGAACATCTGATCAAATGGGCTCATTTTATGAAGCAAGGGGCTTTCCCAAACCGATGCTCGATATACTCAAAAAACAGTGTTTTATAACTATCGGCATTACCAATAAAACAAAAGAGACGATCTGGATGAACCTGTCTGACTGGGAGTTTTCTTCACAGGATAAGGTTATTATTCGCGAACACCGAGATTACTGGAAAAAACGTTGGCAAAAAATGAACATGCCTTTAAATAAACAATCCACTTTTCGCTGGACACTTATACCCGAGCAACTTGACTACCTACCGGGTGAGCGCGAAGGTGGCAATATCGTTTTACCCTTTACAAAAGGTTACTTTACATTCAAAGCCAGGTTTGCGACGGGTAAAAACAAACAGGGAGAACTGCTAACCATCACAACTGATAAATTATTTTGTGCGGAGGATGCACAATGAGCGCGAGAATAAGACTTCTTTTATTTATATTTATTACCTGCCTCTACTCAACAGTCAGTACAGCAGATATAGAACCGCCATTTGGCATACGCTATTACGATATCGGAATAGCGAAAAATTTTAATTTACTCGACATAGACGGTGAAAATTTTCAGTTTGATACAACACGAGGACAATGGGTTTTTCTGCATTTCTGGGCCAGCTGGTGTGGACCCTGTCGGGAAGAAATGCCAACACTTCAGCAATTAGCCGATACTTTCGATGAAGATAAACTTAAGATTGTAATGATTAACACCGCTGAAGACGAAGATACTATTTTTACTTTTTTAAGTGCGATAAATGTTGAGCTAAATAGTTTGATGGATACAGACGGACTGGTTACCGAGACCTGGAAACCACGTGGACTGCCGACTACATTTTTAATCAATCCCGAGGGCGAAGTAAAATATCAGGCTATCGGTGGTCGAGAGTGGGGGAAACCCCTGTATATAAATTTTATTAAACAGTTGGTATCTAATTAAAATCGATTTTCCTAAAAACCAGAAGCTTTAACCGCAGAGGCGCAGAGAAAAATTAGTTTATTCGTCATTGCGAGCGGAGCGTGGCAATATCCTGTAGACGACTCAGTCGCTTAGAAAGATTGCCACGCTCCGCTCGCAATGACGTTAATATAAATGATTTTTCTCTGCGCCTCCGCGTCTCTGCGGCTCATGCTTATAAAACTTTTTGACTGCTATCTAAGATAAGATTTCAAAGTAAATAATAGCTTTACTCTATTACATCAATCGCTTCATTCTCAACATAAATAACCATTCGCATAAGATCAGATAATGACTTCGCTTCCATCTTCTGCATAACATGTCCCCGGTGCGCCTCAACGGTCGAGAGTGAAATATTTAAATCAGACGCGATAACCTTGTTACGTTTCCCAGCGGTGATAGCATAAAGCACTTCGTTTTCTCTTTTTGTGAGCGTGTCTATTTTTTCCTTGATTGCATCGACCTTCACATTCTTACCGCGCTGCAACGAATCCACTTTAAATGCGCGGTGCACACTATCCAGCAACTCCTGTTCGTTAAATGGTTTTTCAACAAAGTTGATTGCGCCCGCCTGAACAGCCTTAACTGCCATTGGTATATCACCATGACCACTAATAATTATCACTGGTGGCGCATTACCCATCTCATTTAATTTTTCCTGCAAATCCAAACCACTCATTCCCGGCATCCTGACATCCAGCAAGATACATCCCTCAAAATCTGTTCGATAATTATTCAGAAAATCATCTGCTGAATGAAATGCTAGAACATCAAGCCCAACCGACTCCATTAATAGCGTAATAGCACTTCTAACTTCTTCAGCATCATCGATGATATATACCTTACAGGCATCCATACAAATCTCCTACGATTGAGTGGGTAGAGTAAATTTAAAGATCGCACCTTTATCCGATTTATTATCGAGGAAAAGTTTGCCACCGTGTTCAGAAATAATGCCTTCGCTGATTGATAAACCCAGCCCCATACCATCTTGCTTCGTCGTAACAAATGGCGTGAATAAAGTATCACGCATTGCATCGGTAATGCCTGGGCCATTGTCCGCAATCGTTACCATCGGTTCATTATGCTCTGTTACCGAAGTTTTAATAGTCAGTAACTTGTCATCACTATCATTATTTGACATTGCTTCTATCGCATTCTTTATCAGGTTCAATATAACCTGATCAATCTGAATATGTTGCGCAAGAACATCGGGCATATTTTCGTCTAACTGAATATCTAACTTAACAGAATCATTTTTAAGGCTATGCCTGGTTAATATTAAAACCTCTCTAGTCAAATCGTTGAGATTAACAGGCGTTCTATCCGGTAATTCTTTTTTAACAAAATTACGTAACTGCTGAATAATACCACCTGCTCTACGCGCCTGTTTGCTAATTATTTCCAGCACATCATTCAATCTATCTATGTCAATTTTCTGGGACTCTGTTAATCGAATGCATGCATCAGCATTTGTTGCTATTGCTGTCAGCGGTTGATTTAATTCATGCGCCATTCCTGATGCCATTTCACCCATAGTGCTGACCCTGGCAACATGAGCCAGTTCGCGTCGATAATTAATCGCCACTTCTTCAGCTTTCTTGCGTTCACTGATATCCCTGAAAATAACAACACTACCAATCGTTATTCCTGACTCGTCTTTTAGTGGCGTACTGGTGTATTCGACTGGAAAACTGGTACCATCATTTTTCCAGAAAATATCATCTTCTATGTAACGCGCCTCATCATCCATAAATGTTTTAAATACCGGACATTCATTTCTTGGATTAGGCTCACCGTTCTCTTTAGTATGATGTAACAGGTCATGCTGGTTTTTACCTATAATATTTAATGCACTCCAGCCGGTTATATTTTCCATTGCTTTATTAACAAATGTAGATCGCCCCTCCAGGTCGACACCATAGATTCCATCAGCTACCGAATCTAGTATTAATGAGTGCTGCTGCTCAAGACGCTGTTTTGAAATTTTCAACTCCGTATTTAACCGAATAACCAACATCGTCAACACAAGCAGAATAGCCATGAAGACCATACTGAATAAAATCCAGTATTGATATTTTTTTATAGCATCCATCAGAGTAAATTGCCCAATATCTTCATAGGGTGGCAGCCGCATGTCTTTTAATAATTCATGCACAGGCTGATATTCGAGCGGTATTGACCATTTATTTTTATTATCTTCATCACGACTGACAACCTGATCTTCATGCATCTTCATTAAAGCGATAGCTACCTTTTCAGCCAGCTGATTTGAAGTATGCTGCAATTTACTGAACGGCCATTCAGGATACAGCCGAGTACTGTGTTTTTCTGTAAAACCATCGCTGGTTTGCTCATTAATGATTTTAAAATCCTCAATATCAATAAGACCATTGGCATCCATACTCTCCAGAATGCCTGTACGAATTGTACCAACATCAGCCTTGCCATTAAGAATTGACATCACAACATCGTCATGGATACCGCCAAAGGTAATTTCTGCAAAATCCTCACGAGGTTTAATACCTGCGGCCTCAAGTTCCCTCAATGCCATCTGGAAACCGCCAAGTGAGGTGACATCTACTGCCATAAATGATTTATCTTTTAAATCATTCAGCGTTTGTATCTCCGTTCTGTCCTTCAATGTAAATATTACGCCACCAAAATAATTCACATGTCGGTCTTCAATGCTACGACTTAATGTCGCGATACGGGATATTCGATGGCGCACCTCCATAACCACGTAAATGCCAGAGTTGACCAGAATGAAATGAATATCTTTTGACTGGATGGTCGGCTCGATCTCATCAAAATCAAGTGGAACTATCTTAAATTCTTTGCCGTCCACTTCCTGCGTCAGGTAATCTGCTGTCGCTGCCCAGTATGCAGATGTTTTATTATCGCCACGATGGCTCAAAACACCAATATTGATAATATCAGGAGTGCTAGCGGCAATCTCTGTAGAAAAACATACCACGCTGAACAGCACTAACAAAAATTTATTAAATCGAATTATCATTTCAAGTAACACTTTAAATATTTTTAAATTTATAAATAAAACAGCAGCTACCTTACATCCCCAATAATACCAATATTGACAACAATCCCTATTAGTATAAACCACTGCTAATCAACGGTAATCTGGAATATCAAGTCATACACATCTAGTACACAATATCCTTGCGAAAATTAAAGACTAACGTGAGAAGCTTAATCTAAATATGACACTGGGCATCAACCCTGTCCCAGACAATAATGAATGACATAGCAATCATAACTGTATTATTTATTGGTGTTGCGATTACGCTGTTAGGGATCGGCATTCAATTATTTTCAGACAGGGAAACACCCGAAAACAGTACGAGATTTCATTCACCGTCAGTCAAAACCAATATATTTATTCTGAAATTATTGATTTTCAGCATAAGCATTATACTTATTAAATTCGGCATCGAAACCTATTCAACCCAAATTTCGGTTATCGACGCCGCAAACAGTTTTGAAGGAGATATACGCGAAAACAACAAGTAACCGCGAAGCAATGACCCACTTTCATCCCCCATTCTTATATGAAATGGGTCAAAGGAAGAGACATATAAAAAATGTGATGCATACGAGCATTACCAGGTCTATTCCCATTATTGCTATTTCTCTGACAGTACCTGAAATGTATGACTTATCATTAGTTCACAATCTTCAGGTTTTTTTATTCCGATAGAGCCCCTTCTATCAAAACGATTCACTTCCGTGAAATGCGCAAGGATGCGCGGCAAGGACGCACTGCTTTTTGCAATCATCAAAATATCATCTCAAAATATCGATTCACTGTTACGTCATCGGCCCGACTATTAATTTCATAATTCACATGTACATTAAAATTTTTATCAATTAACGATTCGCTTAATGCGATACCCCACATCGGTTTAATCCGATTAGGTATAAAAGAATATCGTACATCCATGATAAAATTTTCATCATGCGGACTAACGGCAAGAAAGTCAGCCGAGAACCAGCGAAAACGTTCGATATCTTTTCTTTGCTGACTGGCTTCTGGAAGCCACGGAAAATCACGCTGAACATTTAATTTTCTAATCGATGTACCAGGTATATATTCTTTATCGAATACTAATCTAACAGCATCAACATAATACCGTCCATCGTATTCGTATATAAGTTTCCACACGTGACGATTAGCAAAGCTCGGTTTAATGTGCAGACGCTCAATTTGGTGACCGCGTTCCTGCGCAAGAAAATAAATCGCTTGTTCCGCTCGATTTTTTTGTATCAGCCCTAAACTTAAAAATACGACTGCATAAATAAAACCAAATTTAGCATAACGTGCATTGTGTTTTACAACCGCTAAAGCAATCAATACAACAACAGGCAGCGTAAAAAAAGGGTCAATAATCGATACAATATTCCATGCAATTCTTACATCGGAAAAAGGCCAGAACAATTGCGTTCCATACGACGTACATGCGTCCAACAAGCCATGTGTGGCATACGCTAAAAATGAAAATAAATATATTTGCGG
>Ga0316209_1001834_pt1 | contig 19531 bp, 16 predicted proteins | sample 6monopyrite_MG_FD_204945 | JGI IMG/M metagenome (GOLD analysis project Ga0316209, IMG submission 204945) | Microbial mat bacterial communities from mineral coupon in-situ incubated in ocean water Damariscotta River, Maine, United States -... | ecosystem: Environmental > Aquatic > Marine >...
AATGCAATGTATATTTGCAACCGCAATAATGCAACGGTTTGGTAGTTCAGCTGGTTAGAATACCTGCCTGTCACGCAGGGGGTCGCGGGTTCGAGTCCCGTCCAGACCGCAAACAAAGCCTCTCCAATAAAGAGGCTTTTTTTGATATTAAGATGTTGTGTTGTGACACAGAAATGTGTCAAGTAGTAATACCGAAGTAAATTTGGTATTCCAATGAAAGGCTTTCCTTTTTTCTTTATTGAAAATTGGGATGCTTTTTTGTTTTGGGTATTTTCTTCATTAAAATAATAGCTAGCCAAAATCAATCACTATGTGAGGCTTCCCACTTTTCAAAGTCCTCAATAATCTTACTATTTGTTGGAGGGTATAGTCCAATTATTGATTGCCCTTCATTTATTTTTTTCAAAACAAAATCTTCAAATAATGTCATTTCTTTGCCTTCTTCAACAATCTCATCAACCAAATGTTGTGGAACAACCATAACACCATCATCATCACCAACAATCACATCGCCAGGAAAAACAGCCACACCTCCACAGCCTATAGGAACATTTATATCTAAAGCTTGGTGCAATGTTAAGTTGGTAGGAGCAGAAGGTCTTTGGTGGTAAGACGGGAAGTTTAAGTTCGCAATTTCTGCCGAATCCCTAAAGCCACCATCGGTAACAATACCAGCAGATTTTCTAATCATTAACCTAGTCACCAACAATGAACCAGCTGAAGCAGCTTTAGCGTCATTGCGACTGTCTATAACTAAAACAGAACCTTGAGGGCATGTTTCAACCGCAACTCGTTGAGGATGATTAGAATCTTTAAAAACAGTTATAGGGTTTAAATCTTCACGAGCAGGAATGTAACGCAATGTAAATGCCTCGCCAACCATGTTTGTTTCTCCTTTCCCAAGAGGAATCACATTTTGGATAAACTGATTTTTTAAACCTCTTTTAAATAAACAAGTGGCAATTGTTGCTGTGCTTATTGTAGTTAGGTGTTTTCTGTTCTCTTTAGTTAGTAATGACATGCTTTATTAGTTAAATTAAATGGAAATATTTGGTTAATACACAAATATATGTATATTTGGTAAACCAATCTGGTAAACCAATTAATTATTAACCGTTAAATGAAAAAAAATAGTTCTCATTTTTTAAATATACAATTTAGTTTAATAGCTGTTTTATTTTTTATTTCTGTACTTAGTTGTAACAAATCCCATGAAGATGTAAGCTTAGATAAATGGCCTTTTGAAAATTATTTTAAAGCAGGAAATTATTTAGGAACAACAAATACAGATGCTTATTCTTATATAAAATATTACAATTTAACTGTATCACATTAATTAAGGCAAAAAAAATTAAACTAACTTCTTTAATAAAATAATTATTTAATACACCATATTATATGAATTTCAAAATATTCAAATCAGTTTTAGTTCAATGTTCATTAATTAGTAGTGTCTTTTTTCTACTTAACAGTTGTGTTGAAAACAAAAAGCAAACCAATAATGGTAATAGTGAAAAGGAAGTAATTAGTAAAAATGCAAACGACATCATACCATTTTTCCAGCATTGGAATTTAATTTTAGGTGACGGTTCTAATGTAGGTCAAGCAACTAACTATGAGAATAAGGATTTCTTTTATACAGCAAACGATGATACGGATGATTGGGTCGTGTTTAAAACACCTAATGCAGGAAATACCCATGGGACTTCAAACAATACAAGAACTGAATTAGCACAATTAAAAAAGTGGTCTCCAATGACTAATGCTAAAATGAGTGCTACCCTCAAAGTAATGAATGTGGCTACTACTGGTGATGCTCGTGTTGCTGCAACTTACTCGGTAGTAGTTGGACAGATTCATAGTGCTGATGGACATGAAAATGAACCCTTAAAAATATTTTACAAAAAATTTCCTGGTCATACCAAAGGGTCGGTTTTTTGGAATTATGAAATAAACACAGCAGGTGACGATAATTCTAAAAGATGGGATTTTTCCTATCCTATTTGGGGTTATGACTTTTCTGTCGTTGGAACTGATGCAAACACCTATCCACCAGAACCAGAAGACGGAATTCAATTAGGAGAAAAATTTAGTTATGAAGTGGACATAAAGGATGGTATTATGTATCTCACATTCATAAGTGAAGGTCATGAAACCAAAACATTTACTAAGAATCTAATTTCTTCTGAATATAAAGAACGTGCTAACATACCAGAACAAGTTAAGAATCTTTTTGTACCAATAGGTCAAGACGGTGTAGAGCGTGAAAATGCCTATGCTAATGAGGGACTTTTCTTCAAATTAGGAGCTTACAACCAAACCAATGGAAAAGACCCTAAAGTAAACAAAGTTTGGAGTTCAGGTGCCGAAACGCATAAAGGTAATCTTGAAAAACAATATGCCGATGGGAATTATGCTGAAGTTTGGTTTAAAACTGCAAGTATCGAAATTCCTGATGATGCTATTTCTAATCAAGGCTATTTTGATGCTAATGATGGCTTAAGTACAAAAACAGTTTATCCAAGTGAAGTAATACCATTTATGGACAAGTTTAAAATATTAATGGGAGATGGAACTACAGAAGAAAATTTGGTTGATTTTGAAAATAAAGATTTTTTCTATACAGTAATTGATGGTACTAGACGTTGGGTGGTTTACAAAACCCCTAATTCTGGAGTCACTTCAAAAAATTCTAGCAATACCAGAACAGAGTTGCACGAAAAAAGAGAGTGGATACCAGAAGAAGGTGGTAAACTAACAGGCACTTGTAAAGTGATGCAAGTGTCAATTTCTGGCGATGCTAGAGTTGCCGCCTCTTATTCAGTGGTTGTTGGGCAGATTCACAGTGGCGAAGGTCATGAAAATGAGCCATTAAAAATATTTTATAAAAAATTTCCAGGACAAACCAAAGGGTCTATTTTCTGGAATTATGAAATCAATACAGCTGGTGATGATAATTCTGGAAGGTGGGATTTCTCAACTGCAGTTTGGGGACACGATATGTCTGTTATAGGAACAAGTAAAGATGATTTTCCTACTGAGCCTCAAGATGGAATAGAATTAGGAGAAGAATTTAGTTATGAAGTAAATGTTTATAAAGGAATTATGTATCTCACATTTAAAAGTGACGGTCATGAAACCAAAACATTTACAAAAAATTTAATTAAATCTGAGTACGTAAATAAATCAGATTTGCCAGAACAAGTAAAGAAATTATTTGTACCAATAGGACAAGATGGAACAGAACGAGCCATTGCCTATAGTGGTGAATTAGTTTATTTTAAGCAAGGTGCTTATAACCAAACCAATGGTAAAAGCCCAGAAACAAATATGGTTTGGTATGCAGGAGCAGAAACCTATGAAGGCGATATAGCTAAACAATACGAAAATGGATGTTATACAGAAGTATGGTTTAGAGAAGCAACTGTTGGTCCAGGTACAGCACCCAATCAATAAAACAGTAGAATATTGAAAAAAGTAATTTTCATAATGGGCATTTCTGGATGTGGAAAAAGCACTATTGGAAAATTACTATCGCAAGACTTAAAAATTCCTTTTTTTGATGGAGATGATTATCATTCTGAAAACAACATCAAAAAAATGTCTAAAGAGCTACCTTTAAATGATAACGATAGACAAGGTTGGTTAGAATCTTTGAATGAATTAGCAAAGAAGAAACTAACTAATTCTAGTTGCATTATAGCCTGTTCTGCATTAAAAGAATCGTATCGCAAAATATTAAGTTTTGATATTGAAGGACAAACCAAATGGGTCCATTTATCTGGTTCGTTTGAAAGTATTTACAATAGGGTTAATGCAAGAAAAGACCATTTTATGCCTTCAAAATTATTGCAATCACAGTTTGATGTTTTAGAGGAACCTAAAGATGCTTTGAAAGTAGATATTAACTTAACACCAGATGAGATAATTAAAGTTATCAAAGAAGAGGTAATAAGTAAGTCAGAATTTGGGTTATTTGGACTTGGTGTCATGGGAAAAAGCCTTTGCAGAAATTTAGCAAATAAGGGATTCAAGATTTCAATGTATAACAGACATGTGGATGGTGTTGAGGTAGATGTTGCCAAAAACTTTAAAGCTGAATTCCCAGAACTATCTAATGCTTCTGCTTTTAATGATATTTCAGCATTTGTAAATTCTTTGCAACAGCCTAGACGCATTATGCTCATGGTAAATGCAGGAAAAACCATTGATTTTGTAATTGAAGATTTGTTGCCACATTTATCCGAAAACGATATAATAATTGATGGCGGAAATTCTAACTATAAAAAAACAAAAGAGCGTTTTGAGTATTTAAAGTCAAGGAATATTCATTTTATTGGTGCTGGAGTTTCTGGTGGTGAAGAAGGCGCTTTAAAAGGACCATCAATAATGCCAAGTGGTGATTTGGAAGCGTATAAAAAAGTACAACCTTTTTTGGAAACAATTTCGGCTAAAGATCAGAACAATTTGCCATGCTGTACGTATGTTGGTCCTGAAGGTAGTGGTCATTTTATAAAAATGGTACACAATGGTATTGAATATGTAGAAATGCAATTATTGGCTGAAGTTGCGGCCATTTTAGCTGCTTTAGGGCAAAATCCAGATGAGATTTCTAAGACTTTAGAAAGTTGGCAAAGTAATGCAAGCAGTTACTTGCTAGACATCACAACTACAATTTTTAAAAAGAAAGAAGGTAGCGATTGGCTAGTTAATAAAATACTTGATAAGGCAGGAAATAAAGGCACAGGAAATTGGGCAACTATTGCTTCAGCAGAATTAGGCGTGCCAAGTACCTTAATTGCTTCGGCTTTGTTTTCAAGGTATATCTCGTTTTATAAAGAAGAAAGAATTCAACTAAATAATAATTTTGGCAAAACAGAAATTTCAGAATTAAATCTAAAACCACATGAGATATTTGAAGCTTATCAATTCGCACGAATAATTAATCACTATCAAGGGTTTAAATTAATTTTTGAAGCTTCAAATACGTACGATTGGAATTTGAATTTAAGCGAAATTGCCAGAATATGGACAAGCGGTTGTATTATAAAATCGTCGTTAATGCAAGAATTGGTTGAAGTCTTTAAAAACACATCAAATATTTTAACAGACCCAGAATTAATCAAACTTGTTAATCAATTTAAACCATCAGCAAAAAAGGTAGTATCTCAATGTGTACTCCATGATTTAACAACTCCAGCTTTTAGTGAAGCGATTCAGTTTTTAAACGGAATCACAACAGAGTATGCTTCAGCAAATGTTATTCAAGCGCAACGAGATTATTTTGGTATGCATAGGTATCAACGGCATGATGATGATTCAGGAAAACACCATCATACTAACTGGAACTAAATAAAACAATAAGAAGATGCCAACCGAAAATAAAAAATCATTACTAAAGAAAATTATAGCAATAGTATTAGGCTTTGGACCTGGAATATTTGCGATTGGTTACACCATTGGTACAGGTAGTGTAACATCTATGATTGTTGCAGGAAGTAAGTTTAATATGCAATTATTGTGGGTGCTTTTTTTAAGTTGTTTATTTTCTGGAATATTGATGTTTGTTTATGGTAATTACGGATTAATTACTGGCGAAACAGCACTCTACGGATTTAAGAAACACCTAAAATACGGTAAAGGATTAGCTATATTAATAATCATTGGTGTCACATTTGGACAATGGAATTCTTTAATGGGAATCTTAGGTATTTCATCTAACATTATTTATGAGATTTTAGCACTGAATTTTGAAAGTTTAGTTGCATACGAATATGAAACAGTACTAATAACAGCTATTACAGTAATAGTTGTGTTTTATTTACTATTGCTGGTAGGTAAGTACACCTTTTTCGAAAAAATCCTCATCATTTTTGTAACTATGATGGGATTGTCATTTGTAATCTCATTATTCTTTGTACAACCATTGCCTCTTGATGTTGTTAAAGGATTAATACCTACAATACCTGACGTTCCTGGTGGTAAAATGCTGGTAGCTGCGTTTGTTGGTACCACTATGGCAGCAGCTACTTTTTTATCCAGACCCTTGTTTGTAAAAGGTAAAGGATGGACTATTAAAAATTTAGGTCAACAAAAAAAGGACTCCATAACTGCGGCTATTTTAATATTTCTAATTAGTGGAATTATCATGGCTGTGTCTGCTGGAGCATTATTCTATGAAGGTAAAGAAGTGAATCACGTTTTAGATATGGCTAATACATTGGAGCCTGTTGCTGGTAAATGGGCAGTGACCATTTTCTTTTTTGGAGCCTTAAGTGCTGGTTTGTCTTCCATTTTTCCATGCTTACTAATTGCATCTTTGTTGATTGCCGATTATCAATCTGGAGAATTAGACACTAATTCCAAACAATTTCGAATTATAACCTTTATAGCTAGTTTGGTTGCTTTAATTGGTCCAGCTTTTGGAGCTAATCCTATAGAGCTTCAAATTTTATCTCAGGTATTTAATGTGTTTGTATTACCAGCTGTAGTATTAGGTATTATACTTATTGTGAATGACAAAAAAGTAATGAAAGGTTATAAAACTGGACTTTGGATAAACATAGGTTTGTTCGCTGCGCTATTCTTTTCGTTAGTTATTTCTTATAACGGCGTTGTTGCACTAACCGAATATTTTTAAACTATTTTACTTGAAAGAGAATAGAAATTAATGAGTACAAAATATATAAATGTAAATGATAAGGTCTTAATCTAGGAGGACCATATATTAAATATGATTGAATAACTATGGAGAATAATAAATTAATTGGAAAAAATGTGCTTATTACAGCAGGTGCTCAAGGAATTGGAGAAGCAATTACTAAACACTTTATAGATAGTGGTGCCAATGTTGCTATTCATTATTTTTCTAGTGCTGATACCGCAAATCAATTAATAGAGTATGCAATGGGTAAAGGGTTAAAAGCTGTAGCAATAAGTGGAGACTTAACAAAAGAAAAAGATGCGAACACTTTAGTTGAAAAAACATTAGAAGCATTAGGTGGATTAGATATACTTATAAATAATGCAGGTTCATTAGTAGCACGTAAAATGCTCAATGAGTTGGAAGCCGAATTCTGGCATAAAGTAATGGATATTAACATGACATCTATGCAATTTGTAACACGAGCTGCTTCACCGTATTTAGCAAAAAACGAAAATAGCAGTATTGTAAATTTAGCATCTCTTGCTGGACGTAAAGGAGGTCATCCAGGTTCTCTTGTGTACGCTACTAGTAAAGGAGCCATCTTAACATACACACGAGCACTAGCGACTGAACTTGGACCTCAAGGTATTCGTGTTAATGCAGTTGCACCAGGGTTAATTTTGGGTACCTCTTTTCACGACACACATACAACTAAAGAATCTGCAGCAGCTACAATTGAAGGAATTCCTATTAATCGTGCAGGCAATGCAGACGATGTAGCCCGAGCGGTTTTATATCTGGCTTCCGAATACGATGGCTTTATTACAGGAGCGACACTAGATATTAATGGAGGCGTATATACTATGTAATACAATTCAAAAATAGAAAAGAAATTATTTTAAATAAAAAAACTAAAAATTATGAAACGATTTAGTGAAAAATACATCATGACAAAAAACATGGAATGGGAAAAACTTGGTGGAGGCGTATCAAGAAAGTTCTTAGGTTACGATAACCAAATCATGATGGTAAGAGTAAAATTTGAAAAAGGAGCATTAGGTTCACCTCATCAACACTTTCATACACAAGCTACATTTTGTGTTTCTGGTAAATTTGAATTTGAAATTGATGGCGTAAAGCAAATCGTAGAAGCAGGTGATGGCGTATATATTCAACCTAATTTATTGCATAGTGCAGTTTGTTTAGAAGAAGGTGAGCTTATTGATACTTTTAGTCCTGTAAGAGAAGATTTTTTAAGTGGTGATGGAGTATCTTATTTTGGAGATAAGAAACCATAATTAAAAAATACTATTCCTGTAAGAGAAGATTTTACAGTTTAGTAAAATTCTTAGATTACAATAAATGTTTGCTGTTTTAACTCAATTATTCCCTCTTTTAACATATAAATTTTACGAAAACGTTGGAATTAACAAAATTTTATATATATTTGGTAAACCAATTTGGTAAACCAGTTTGGTTTTCCAATAAAAAAAGGACAGGTGTGCGCCTATCCTTTTTAATAAAAACTTCTTTGAAGGAAGTTGTAAAATAAATGCTTAAAAAAACATTATTTATACAAAAATACGAAATCAATTTGTTTTTGTGCTAAATATGTTTTTTGAAGTTATAACAAACAAAATTATTAAAATCAAAAACTAATTATGAATGTAAAAACAAAACTAACCTTAATTGTATTGTCATTGTTTTCAATTGTAGCTTTTGCTCAAGACAACTATTTAATTAAGGGTAAAGTGGTTTCGCAAGTTGACAATTTACCAATTCCAGGTGTTAACGTTATTGTTGTAGGTACCACTAACGGAGTTTCAACTGATTTTGATGGAAATTATCAAATTCAAGTCAAACAAGACGATGTTTTGCAGTTTTCCTATGTAGGATTTAAAACGCAAACCATCACTATTACTAACCAACAAACATTAAATGTTTCATTAAGTGAGGATACAAGTCAACTAGATGAGGTCGTGGTTATTGGTTATGGTACACAAAAGAAAAGTCACTTAACAGGAGCTATTGCTAAAGTTAAAGGTGAGGATGTAGCGGCCATTCAATCTACTCGTGTAGATGAAGCACTGGCAGGTAAGCTACCAGGTGTTTTGGTTCAAAATCAAAGTGGAGAGCCAGGTGCAGCACCTAAAATACAGGTAAGAGCTGCTTCTTCCATTTCTGGTGATGCTGGACCATTAATTGTTGTCGATGGGTATCCTATTTCGGGTAGTATAGCTACTGTAAACCCTAATGATATTGAAAGTTTAGAAGTTTTAAAAGATGCGGCATCAGCTGCAATCTACGGATCTAGGGGTGCAAATGGTGTTATTTTAATAACAACCAAGAAAGGAAAATCTGGTACGCCAACATTTAGTTATGATGCTTTTGCTAGTTTTTCAAATAAATATCGCAAAAATATTCTAAAATCAGGACCAGAATGGGCTGCATTTTCTAGACAAGAAATTGCTGCAGGTAATTGGGATCTTTCTCAAATTGATCCGGCTTTTGTAGAATACAGGTTAAGTGCTTATGAAAATTCTCCTGGAGCAATCAGTCCTGAAGATTGGTTGTTTAGAACGGGTTCCCAAATTAGTCATAATATTAGTGCTAAAGGTGGTTCTGAAAATGTAAATTACTTTGCATCCCTTGGATATCAGAATACTGAAGGTGTTGCGATTACTCAAGGTTTTGAGAGAGTCAATGCACGTTTAAACTTAGATATTAAACTAAACGAAAAATTAAGTGCAGGTTTAAGCTTTAATGGTTTTACATCAGATAGAGATATTCTTGCTCATGATATGAGGGATCTCCTAAGAGCTTATGGTGTGCATCCTGTAATTCATACTGCTGAGTCAATTGCTTTTGTGCAAGATTTAAACAATCAAGCAATTGCATTAGGCTTAGCTCCTTTTGACGATGGTTACAGAGGTGGAGTTGGTCCTTCAAGTATTTTTGATTTAGTACCTGGTGATAGAGTTGACGATTGGCAATACGGTAGAGCTAACAATGGTATTGGAGGTTCAGGTGACGCAGGTCCAGCACAAAAACTAGATAACGCAGATTTATGGGAAAAAACTTTTTATGGAAATGTTGTTACTTATTTACAATATCAAATCATTGATGGATTAAATATAAGAACTACATTTGGTGGTGACTTTAACGATACTCAAAGATATTATTGGCAAGGTTTGGCAGCTGACTCTAGAGCACGTACAAATCAAACAGATTTAGATCAAACAGATTTAAAGCGAACTTCAATGCTAGGAGAAACAACATTGAACTATACAAAAGTGTTAGCTGATAAGCATGATATTTCTGCAATTGTAGGCTATGAATTTCAAAACACATATTTTAAAGGGACATCCTTAACTGGTACTAATGTGCCATATACTGATGTAGTTAATTTTAACCTTTTAGATCCAGCAGATGTAGTCACTAATGAGAGAGATGAAACACGAACAAGAAATAGTATTTTTGGTAGAGTGCAATATGCATATGACAACCGTTATTTATTGTCTGCATCGGTAAGAAGGGATGGCGATTCTCGTTTTGGATCTAATGAGAGATACGCTACTTTCCCTGCATTTTCTTTAGGCTGGAACGTACATAACGAGGAGTTTTGGAACGATAATGTTGTAAACTTATTAAAACTAAGAGTTAGTACAGGTTCTTTAGGAACAGCAAGTTTCTTAGGTTCTTACGACTCTTTAAGTCTTTTAAATGCAGGACCAACTGTTGATGGATTAGGGTTTTTACTACCTGTAAATGCTAATAATCCAAATTTAACTTGGCAAACTAATACCGAGACCAACTTTGGTGTTGATTTAGGATTTCTTAATAATCGTTTAAGATTAAGTGTAGATTATTATACTTCAGATATCAAAGATATGTTAATTAGAAAAACACAGTCTGTTGTTAATACTGGCTATAATTCTATTATTGTTAATGGAGGTGATATGACAAGTTCTGGTTTAGAGATTGAGCTTTCAGCAAACCCTATTCAAACTGAGGATTTTAACTGGAACTTTAACTTTAACCTATCTACTGTTAATACGGAAATAACAGATTTAGTAGATGTAGATGAGTTACCTCAAGTACAATACGGTCAAAGTGGTAGAGGTCCAATATTTAGAAATTATGTAGGTGGTGAAATTGGAGAAATGTGGGGCTTAGAAACTATTGGTGAGGTAGAGATGAGGTATTTAGAAGATCCAACAAGAAATCCAAATAACACCTCTGGTGAATCTTATGTAGTTGACCAAAATGGTGATGGTGTTATTAATAGTGATGATTATGTAAAAATAGGTCAAGCTACACCAGATTTTTATTGGGGACTTAATAGTAACATGAGTTATAAGAATTTTGATCTATCTATGCAATGGCAAGGGTCTCATGGTGCCGAAGTGTATAACATCGATCCACTTTATTACGAATCTCAATGGTCCGGTAGATTAGTTGACTCTTTTGATGCAAACAATGACGGAATTGCAGATAATAATGGTGAGTTCTATATTGGAAATAGAAGACAGACTGATTCTGGAATTCAAGATGCATCTTACATTGCGTTAAGAAATATTACTTTAGGCTATACATTTAAACCTGAGTGGATTAATAAAATGGGTGTCACTAATTTAAGACTTTATGCAGCAGCGACAAACTTGTTGTATATTATGGGTAATGATTATACATCGTACAACCCAGAAGGTATTGAGACGACTAATACTGGCTATGCAGGACCAACTACTTATGGTGTTCAAGTTGGTGCAAGTCCAATTGTAAGAAGCTTTACGTTTGGCTTAAATGTTAATTTTTAAATAAAAGAAAAATGAAAAAAATATATTTATTCATAACAACATTGTTATTGGTTACAGCATGTAATAATGATTTAGAGCAATTTCCACCTAATATTGCTAGTGCAGATTCACTAACTGATTTTGCAGGTGTTTTAAATGCTGCATATTTCTATCAGTTAGGTACTGTTACACCAATGGCTGTAATGGGAGATTTTAGGGCAGACAATGCTTTAATGTTTGAAGAACCATATCCTTCATTTGACAGATATAACAGTGATTTATTAGATATGGAAGATCAATTTTTTGAGCCTTTTTATATTGCAGCCTACAGATCCATATTGAGTACTAATACAATTATTGCTAATTCTACAAGTACTACAGATGTTGGTGAGGCTAAATTTTTAAGAGCTTTATCTTACTTTAAATTAGTTAAAGTGTTTGGTCCAGTACCTGTAAATTTAAATCCTCCAGTTGTAAACGAAGATACAGCTCAGTTAGTTAGACAACCAGTTGCAGACGTTTATAATAATGTAATTATACCAGATTTACAAGATGCAATTGCTGCACTAGATAATTCAGGGTCTAAAGGTAGAGCGTCTCAAATTGCGGCTCATGCTTTACTAGGTAAAGTTTATATGCAAATGGGTGATTTTGGTAGCGCAGAAATTCATCTAGCATCAGTAATGAGCGATGCTGCCGCTGCAGGAGTAACGTTACAAGCTAACTTCGCTGATATTTTTGGTAGTGGTAACGATTTAAATTCTGAAATAATATATGCGACTCAGATGAGTGCATCAATAACGGATGAGTATGGTTTTACTGAATTTACAGGATGGTTTATCGGTAATGATTCTAAGGCATTTGATCCATTAGACACCGATTTGTCAGATGCTTATGATGCAGCTGGTGATGTTGTAAGAAAAGATTTAACAGTAGATGTGCCAAATTTAAGATCAATAAAATATCTTTCTGAAGATCCAGATCATGATTTCATTGAGATTCGTTTAGCAGATATTATTTTATTATTAGCAGAGGCAAGAAATGAAAATACTAATGCCAGTGGTGCTCAATCTGCAACTATTTTAGGGTTATTAGATGATATAAGAACCAGAGCAGGTTTACCGAGTTTAAGTGGAACAGCCACAACTCAAGCAACTGTTAGACAGGCTATTGCAGATGAAAGAAGACTAGAATTAGCTTTCGAAGGTCATAGATGGTTTGATTTAGTAAGAACAGGTACTGTTGATGCTGAAATGGGTCAAACTATAAATGCTAATTATTATCTGTTTCCTGTACCAATTTCAGAAATTCTTGCAAGTGACGGAGTCATTACACAAAATGTAGGATATTAATTAAACGTAAAGTTTAGTATAACATATTGAATGATAATATTGTTTAACATCAATAATCAATATTTAACTTTGAATAACAATATTATCATTCTTTCTTTTCTACAGTATTATTAAAGAATTTCAAAACCAAAACACGAGACACTATCATGATAAGATACAAATAGAAGAGATGTCTTGAAATGTCGAAGGAATTGAGAGTTATTATGCAAATTCATGGAAGATTAACTAATGAACAACGTGATTTATTGGGATATAAGAAAAATTAAAGCCTCAGAAGGAAAGTTGTTAGTAGTTTTAAATAATAATGAATATAAAGTTTATAAAAATATTCATTAAATAAAATGAGGAATTTTTGAGAATTACTTTAAAGCAGGAAATTATTTTCAATCAAGAGATAAGGGTTTCTTTACAAAAGTATAGTATTATGAATTAAAAGTGACTCATAACTGAATTATTGATTATTGTATTAGTCTATCTTATTAGTTTACTGGTCATTAAATGGCCAGTAAACTATAAAGAAATTTAAATTCTAATAGGTGACGGTGTTAACTTAAAATTTTATAATTTTGATAGCCATAAACTGGTTAACCAATTATTGAAGACAATTTAATATGAAAATAGAAGTACTTACAAAAGCAGAGAATATAAATGTTCAAAATAGTATCATTTCTCAAATACGAGATTTAATTAATTATAAAAATCTTGAACCAGGAGAAAAATTGCCTTCTGAGCGTATGCTTTCTGAAAAATTTGGTGTTTCTAGAAGTAATGTTCGAGAGGCTATTCAAAAATTGGAATTTTATGGAATTTTAAAATCAATCCCACAAAGCGGAACATTTGTTGCAAACATTGGAGTTGTCGCAATGAATGGAATGATAAAGGATATTTTAGAATTAGAATCTCCAGATTTTAAGTCGCTTGTTGAGACTCGAATTTTGTTGGAGTTAAAAACAGCAAGATTAGCAGCATTAAGAAGAACAGATGAAGATTTAGTCTTATTAAAAGAAACACTAGAAGCATACAAGAAAAAGGTTTTAAATGACGAAGATGCAGTACAAGAAGATTTACTTTTCCATTTAGCCATTGCTAAAGCAAGCCATAATAGTACTATGAATACGTTTATGTTGGTTATTACGCCTCAAATTATAACCAATTTCGAAAAGTATCATGTATGTGATAAAGGCCTTGCGCATGACGCAATAAACGAACATCAGGAAATAATAAATGCTATTGAAGCCAAAAACCCAAAGTTGGCAAAGCAAAAAATGAAAGACCATTTTAAAGAATTGTACACCTATTGTTATCATACTTAGAAATAATCAGTTTTAAAGAAAAATAAGCTTAGAATAATTTATTATTTGAGGAATCTTATGGCAATATTTTTCTCGTTTAATTTAATAGGACTGTATTAAATAGAGTCATAAATAAGAATTAAGAAATGAAAATTAAAGGGTTAAGATGGTGGATTATTGGCTTGATATTTATTGCTACTGTAATAAATTATATTGATAGAACTGCATTTGCATTATTATGGCCACAAATGGGTGAAGATCTTGGTATGGATAATTCTGATTATGCCTTAATGCTAAATGTCTTTATGATAACCTATGCAGCAAGCAAATTTTTATCAGGCAGATTGTATGATAAAATAGGCACTAGAATAGGTTTTACATTGTCAATCTTGGTTTGGTCCTTAGCAGCAGCTTTTCATGCAGTGGCAAAAGGAATATTTTCACTCTCAATAGTTCGTGGTTTGCTTGGGCTTGGTGAAGCTGGATTATGGCCTGGTACAGTAAAAAGTAATGGCGAGTGGTTTCCAGTTAAACAACGAGCATTAGCACAGGGTATTTTTAACTCTGGTGCTTCAATCGGGAATGTTGTAGCTCCAGTGATTATAGTCTATTTGTATGCCCAATTTGGATGGAAGTCCACATACATAATATTAGGAGTTACTGGTTTAATTTGGATAATTCCATGGGTTTTTATTAACAAAAAAACGAAACCTGAAAACCATCCCTGGATGACTGAAGATGAAAGGAATTTGTTACTAAACGATCGAATAGAAAATAATGTTGTAGAAGTTGAAGGAGCTAAAAGCTTAAGTGTTGGTAAAATATTGAGTTTCAAACAACCATGGGGAATTTTACTTTGTAGATTTTTCATTGAACCTATTTGGTGGTTCTTTGCTGGTTGGATGCCAATTTACCTGAATTCTAAATTTGAGTTGAGTATTGAAGAAATTGGGAATACTATGTGGATTTCATATTTAATGGCTGCTGCAGGTGGCATATTGGGAGGCTTATTTACAGAAGAATTAATTAAACGTACTTCTATAGATTTTGGCAGAAAGGTTAGTATCGTATTAGGTAGCCTTATGATAATAATTGGTTTTGTATCCATTATTTTATTTGTAAATGACTCAAACTATATGACATTTATATACCTATCAGGATTGGCACTTTTTGGCTTCCAATTCGCTATTGGAAATATTCAAACTTTGTCCAGTGATTTATTTAGAGGACCTTCTGTAGGTACATTAGCAGGATTGGCTGGAACAGTAGCAGCATTTTCACCAATAATAATGAATTGGTTTATTGGTAGAATTACAGAAGGAGGATCGTATGTGCCAGCATTTATAGCTATCACATTGTCAGTAGTTTTAGCGGTACTTTCTGTGTTATTTTTAATCAAAAAAGTAAAATTAGTTATAAACGAATAAAAATTAATAACAACATAAAATTATAAAATGAGCAATAATAATAAAAAAGTAGCTATAATAACTGGAGCAACAGGTGGCATTGGATTCCAAGTCGCAAAAAGATTAGGAAAAGATGGATATACTGTAATATTAAATGGTATTGAAGACGAAGCTGGTGCTAAAAGAGTTGAAGAGCTTAGAGCTACAGGAGTTACAGCAGAATATTATGGATTTGATGTTACAGATGAACAAGCTGTCACTTCAAATATTAATAAAATTGGCGAAAAATATGACAAAATAGATGTTCTTGTAAATAATGCAGGAGGATTAGGTGGTCGATCTCGATTTGAAGATATGACAACAGATTTTTACAGATTTGTCATGGCACTTAATCTTGATTCGGCTTTTTTCGCTTCTAGAGCCGCAATTCCATATTTAAAAAAGAGTGAGAATGCATCAATAATTAATTATACTTCGATAGCTGGTTGGAATGCTGGTGGTCCTGGAGCAGGAATATATGGAACTTCAAAAGCTGGTGTTCATGCTTTAACTAGAGCTCTAGCTAAAGATTTAGCCGAGTATGGTATTAGAGTAAATGCGGTATCTCCAGGAACCATAGATACAGATTTCCATAAACAAATAAAATCAACAAAACCTGAGGTGTTTGCTTCTTGGAAAAACAATATTTTACTTGGAAGATTAGGTCAACCTGAAGAGGTTGCCTCTGTCGTGTCTTTCTTGGCAAGTAAAGATGCGTCTTTTATTACTGCAGAAACTATTCAGATTACAGGTGGTCAAGGATTAGGAATATAAATATTAAATTTATTTTTTAAAATGCAAAAAGTAGTCACATTTGGAGAAATAATGCTGCGCTTATCACCTCCAGGATTTTTAAGATTTTCACAAACCAATAACTTTGATATTGTTTATGGTGGTGGTGAATCTAATGTTGCCGTATCCTTAGCAAATTATGGTATTCCTGTTGATTTTGTGACACGCTTACCTGACAATGACATTGGTCAGTGTGCTATGATGGAAATGCGTAAACGCGGTGTTGGTGTCGATAAAATAGTTAGAGGTGGAGAGCGTCTAGGAATTTATTTTTTGGAAACTGGAGCCGTTTCTCGAGGTAGTAAGGTTATTTATGATAGAGCACATTCTGCAATATCAGAAATTAAAACAGGAATGATTGATTGGGATTCAGTTTTTGATGGAGTCGAATGGTTTCATTGGACAGGTATTACACCTGCAATATCACAAGGAGCGGCTGATGTTTGTTTAGAAGCTGTAAAAGCTGCAAGCTCAAAAGGAATTACAATTTCTACTGATTTAAATTACAGAGCCAAGCTCTGGAAGTATGGAGGTGATCGTGAAAAAATAATGACAGAACTGACCTCCTATTGCGACATTATTTTGGGTAATGAAGAAGACGCAGAAAAGCATTTTGGGATACACCCTGAAGGGTTGGATGTTCATAAGCATGGTCATGATGTAAAAGCTGAAGCTTTTTTATCAGTCTGTAAACAAATGATGGAGAAATTTCCAAAGGCTAAAAAAGTAATTACTACCTTAAGAGGTTCAATATCTGCTTCACATAATACATGGGCAGGCGTTTTGTATGATGGTTCAAAAATGTATGAAACACGTCAATACCAAATTACAGATATTGTTGATCGTGTTGGTGGCGGTGATTCATTCATGGGAGGTTTAATTTATGGTTTATTAACTTATCCTGATGACGACCAAAATGCACTTGATTTTGCAGTGGCAGCATCATGCTTAAAGCATACAATTAAAGGCGACGCAAATTTGGTGACAGTTGCTGAAGTTGAAAAATTAATGGGAGGCGACGCTTCAGGTCGTGTCGCTAGATAATATTTATTATGGCACAATTTTCAAGAATTGAAGTAGCAACAGTGATGGCAGAGACAGGGTTGGTACCTTTGTTTTACCATGACGATATTGAAGAAAGTAAAAAAGTACTAAAAGCTTGTTATGATGGAGGTGCAAGACTTTTAGAGTTTACTAACAGAGGTGATTTTGCTCATGAGATTTTTTCTGAACTCAATAAGTATGCTTTAAAGAATTTACCAGGAATGATTCTTGGAGTTGGGTCTGTTACCGATGCAGGAGCTGCTTCATTATATATGCAATTAGGAGCCAATTTTGTTGTAACTCCAGTACTTAGAGAAGATATCGCTTTAGTATGTAACAGAAAAAAAATATTATGGTCTCCTGGTTGTGGATCGTTAACAGAAATTGCCAGAGCTGAAGAATTGGGTTGTGAGATTGTAAAACTATTTCCTGGAGGAATTTATGGACCTGATTTTGTTAAAGCTATTAAAGGCCCATGCAAGTGGACCAGTATAATGCCAACTGGAGGCGTATCTCCAACTCAAGAAAGTCTTGAAAAGTGGTTTAAAGCTGGAGTTACTTGCGTTGGAATGGGATCAAAATTAATTGCTAAAAACAATAACGGAGAATATAATTTGAATAATATCAAAATTCTTGTTAAAAAATCTCTTGATATAATACAAAATTTAAAGAGCAACGCATAATTTATAATGAAAAATAAACAAGGGGTCGAACTACTATACAGTAAACAAACCCTCTCCAACAAGAGGCTTTTTTTGATATTAAAATCTTGTGTTGTATCACAGAAATGTGACAGTAATTTGGAGACAGACCTTTGAGAAGCTTTTCCAATCCCGATAGCTATCGTGGAGGAGAGGCTTTTTTGTTTTTGGAAGCTATTTAACATAGTCCTCCTTATTTGCCAAATAAAATATTTTTATTGTTAAATTAATATTAATGGAGTTCGAGCGACAATTCTAGACAAGTAAGGTAATCTAGCAAGATTTCTTAAATAATAAAGGGCTGCCTAAATTAGGCAACCCTTCTTTTAATTATCCCATTGTGTTAAATTATAACAATATAAAGGTATTCAAAAATTATTTTATCTAAATTTTTTTATGAGTATTTTTTTTCTTTTTTTTGGAATTTCAATAAATTATTGTACTTTTACCGATGTTTATTGCATTTAATCGATAATTTAAAAGCAATAATCGCCCTAAATAATTAATAATGAAAATAGCCCAAATCCCTAAGAATCTGGCTTTTAGTATATTAGTTTTTTTATTGCTAGTTAGTTCTACTGCTTACTCACAAACAATGCAAGTAGAAGTAATTGGTGGAGCTATAATTACTCAAGGAGCTACAATTACTATAAATGCCGGAACAAGCCTTGACTTTAGAATAACCAATATTGATGCCTCTAGTTGTAAAAATAGCAAGCGACTAAGAGTTCGAGATGTAGATATATCAAATACAATCGATTTTGATATCACTCCAAACAATCCAAGAAAGAACATAAAACAAATATCCTGTAATGGCAACGGAAATAAAAACCTAGATTTTGAAATAGAAAATATAAGCCCTAGTTGTAGCACTGCAAGTACTTTAGTTACTATAGAGGTTAGAAATCAACCAGATTTTACTTTTACTTTAGAGGTTACTTCGTCACCCGAAATTTATGTATTAGGTGGTAACCCATGGCAGGATATAAATGATGCGGATACTACCACATCTGATGCTAATGGAACCTACTTTGGTGTTGTTGATGAAGGCAATACGGTGACAAGAAGATATTTAATTGCAAATATTGGTAGTTGTTCAATGAATATTACTAATATAGTTAGCAATAATCCTGATTTTACTGTAGCATCAATACATGATCAAAACCCAGACCCTAATATTATATCATTTACGGGACTTCCTCCTTATTATGGCATTTATTTAGATATAACATTTACAGCGCCAAATGGAGGTTTAGGGACTCAAACCGCAACCATTAGTGTTAGTAGTAATGACCCAGATATTAACCCCTTTTCTTTAATTGTTGAAGCCGAAATGTTTAATGAGAGCATTCCAGGGCCTGGAGGTATTACATCAAATTTTAAACTGTGGCTAAAATCTACAAGAGGGATTGTTAAATCAGGTTCTAGCCTTACCGATTGGTTGGATTTAGGAACCAATGGCA
>Ga0316209_1001835_pt1 | contig 19522 bp, 19 predicted proteins | sample 6monopyrite_MG_FD_204945 | JGI IMG/M metagenome (GOLD analysis project Ga0316209, IMG submission 204945) | Microbial mat bacterial communities from mineral coupon in-situ incubated in ocean water Damariscotta River, Maine, United States -... | ecosystem: Environmental > Aquatic > Marine >...
CTCATTTTGACAATGTAAATGCCAATGAAGGAACTATTGATATGAGATATTCTGTTGTAGAAAGCGGTTCCAGTCAAATAGAATTGCAAGGTGGTTATGGTGGAGGTGGCTTTATTGGTACTTTAGGATTATCGTTTAACAACTTCTCCATAAAAGACATCTTTAAAAAAGAAGCTTACCAGCCAATTCCCATGGGAGATGGCCAAAAACTGGCACTTCGTTTACAAGCAAGTAGATTTTATCAAACCTATAGTTTTTCATTTTCAGAGCCATGGTTTGGCGGAAAAAAACCTGTAAGTTTTTCTACCTCTATATCTCATACAAAGCAATTTTTATACAACCCCTTAACACGAAATGCAGATAAGGATCGCCGTTTTAATATTACAGGTATTTCAATAGGTCTTGCAAAAAGATTAACAGTACCTGATGATTTCTTTATCTTATCTCAAGCCTTTAGTTATCAACATTACAATTTAAAAAACTATAATACAGGTCTTTTTACTTTTGGTGATGGCGCATCCAATAATTTAGCATATACCATTGGACTTAGTAGGGATAATACCACTTTCGACCCTATTTATCCAACAGGTGGTTCTAAATTTGGCATAACTGCTAAGTTTACTTTACCATATTCGGCATTTAACAAAGTAGATTACACAGCATTAAAGGAAGAACGAATTAATCAAACAGACATTCAAAACAATACAAATAATTCGCAATCTATTAGAAGTGCTGCTGCCGATAGAATTGCCGAAATAGATCAAGAACGATTTAGATGGCTAGAGTTTTATAAAGTGAACTTAAATGGCGAATGGTACACTAAAGTAGTTGGAGATATGGTGTTGCGCCCAAAAATAGAATTTGGTTTCTTAGGAGCCTACAATAATGATAGAGGTATTATTCCGTTTGAGCGTTACTTTCTTGGTGGCGATGGCTTGGGAACCTATAGTTTGGATGGTAGAGAAGAAATTCAGCTAAGAGGTTATCCCAATCAATCCTTATCGTCACAGGATGGTGGTACTATTTACAACAAGTTTTCTTTAGAATTAAGATATCCTATAACACTAAAATCGCAACAAGCTAAAATTTTTGCTTTGGCTTTTTTAGAAGCAGGTGCATCGTATAATAATTTTAGAGACTATAATCCATTTGCTTTAAAACGATCAGCTGGTTTTGGTATTAGATTATTTATGCCTGCATTTGGTTTACTTGGGATAGATTTCGGTCATGGTTTCGACCCATTACCAGGACAAACTGTTAAAAATGGATGGGAAACACACTTTATAATTGGACAACAATTTTAACTTTGGCACGATATTTTCTATGTACAGTTTAACGATTTAATTAGTGCGTTAAAATTTTTCAAAAAATATTTCGTTTATTTGATAAATCTTAACGCTTGCATCCAAATCAAAAAAATTGTCTGTTAGTGTTATATTTTAATAAATAAAACAATTATTTAAAACATATACGGATGAAAACAAAAGTTCTTTTTTTACTGGCAATAGCATCCTTTATTAATCTATCTACTTTTGCACAAAAAAGTGCGCGTATTGGTTATATAGATACTGAGTATATTTTACAAAATGTCCCTGAATACCAAAGTGCTTCAACCCAATTGGATTCAAAGGTTGAAAAATGGAAAAATGAAATAGAAAAACGCTTGAGTGAAATAGACCAAAAAAAGAAGCAATTATCTTCTGAAAGTGTTCTATTAACACCAGAATTGATTCAAGAACGTCAAGAAGACATCAACATTGAAGAAAATGAAGTTCTTGATTATCAACAAAAACGTTTTGGACCAAATGGCGATTTAATGATTCAAAGAAAACAATTGATGCAACCTATTCAAGATCAAATTTTTACAGCAGTACAAGAAATTGCTACCAATAAAAACTATGATTTTGTTTTTGATAAATCTGCCGACGTTGTGATGCTTTATTCAGCTGACAGATACGATATTAGCGATCAAGTTTTACGTACTATAACTAGAACTGCAAAACGCACGCAAGTTCAAAACCGTAAAGAGAAAAAAGCCGCAGAAGCTGAAGAAATTGTACCTAAAGAGGTAAGCTCTAGTCAAGAAGCAAGAACACAAGCTTTAGCAGACAAAAAAGCAGAAAGAGAAAAGGAAATTGCAGATAAACGCGCAAAACAAGAAACCGATCGTGAAGCTAAGAAAAAAGCGCTTGAAGAAAAGAGACAAAAAATTCTTGAAGAACGTGCTAAAGCAAGACAAGAGAAACTAGATGCTCGTAGCAATGATGATAGCAAAGCAAATGATGTTAAGGAGGAAACCACCAAAACAGTAGATACTACTAAAAAGGTAGAAGAAGTAAAAACAGAAAAAGTTGAAGAGCCAAAATTAAGTGCTGCTGAAAAAAGAAAAAAAGCACTTGAAGACAAGAAAAAGAAAATATTAGCCGATAGACAAGCAAAAATTGATGCTCAAAAAGCAGAAAAGGAAGCCGCTAAAAAAACAACCGATAGTACAGGTGCAAAAAAATTAAGCCCTAAAGAAGCCAGGAAAAAAGCTTTAGAAGAAAAAAAGAAAAAAATATTAGCCGATAGAAAAGCAAAACTTGAAGCAAAAAAAGTTCAAGACAGCATTAATAAAGCCAAAAAGAAAAATAATTAATAGACAACAATTTATAACACAATTTATTTAAAAATGAAACACTTAAAGAACTTAGTATTAGCAGCTACAATTTTATTTGGAAGCACAAGTATTATAAATGCGCAAAGTAAAGTTGCTCATATTAACACGCAGGAATTAATAGCTGCGATGCCTGATTATAAAGCAGCACAAGCAGAGATGGATAAGTTAAGTAAAACTTATGAGGTTCAAATCCAAGAAATGGGAACTGAATATCAAAATAAAATAAAGCAATATGATGCTGAAGCTTCAACTAAAACTCAAGAAGAAAACCAAAAAAGAGTTCAAGAAGTTACTGAAATGGAGCAAAGTATTCGTAAATTTCAATCACAAGCACAACAAGAAATGCAAAAGAAAGAGTTTGATTTATTAAAACCTATTACCGAAAAGGCAAAAGCAGCTATTATTAAAGTTGGCAAAGCTCAAGGATTTCAATATGTATTAGATTCTACACAAGGCCAAGGTGTTATCCTAGCCGATGGTAAAGATCTTATGGCAGATGTAAAAAAAGAATTAGGATTCTAAAAAGCTACTTTCTTAATTAACAATTTTAAAAGCTGTCTTTATAAGGCAGCTTTTTTATTTTTGTAATACTATGAGCAAACAACCTATTGGTATTTTTGATTCTGGCGTTGGAGGCACTTCCATTTGGAAAGAAATTAACTCGTTATTACCCTACGAAAACACGATCTATCTAGCCGATAGTAAAAATGCCCCTTATGGGCTAAAAGGAAAAAAACGCATTGAAGAACTTAGCAAAAAAAACGTAGAACTGCTTTTGGACAAGAATTGCAAACTTATTGTTGTTGCCTGCAATACAGCTACAACCAATGCCGTTAAACTATTGCGAAACAAATACAACATACCATTTATTGGTATAGAACCAGCCATTAAACCCGCAGCTCTCCAAACTAAAACCAAAGCCATTGGGATCCTTGCTACCAAAGGCACATTAACAAGCGATTTATTTCATAAAACCACTAACTTATTTGGTAACGGAATACCGATTATAGAGCAAGAAGGAGAAGGTATTGTGCAACTTATTGAAACAGGGAAACTATATTCCGAAGAAATGAAAGGTTTATTAAATATTTATCTAAAACCTATGATAGAAGCCAATATAGACCGTTTAGTACTTGGGTGCACACATTATCCATACTTGATGCCAATACTTCTTGAAATTCTCCCAAAACACGTTAAAATAATAGATTCTGGTGAAGCCGTGGCTAGACAAACCAAAGCTGTTTTAGAAAAACATCAATTACTTAATACTAGCAAAGTAAAAGCCAAGCATCAGTTTTATACAAATGGTAATCCTAAAGTTATGAGTGAACTTTTAGACAATGCTTATGAAGTAAAGTATTTAAGATTTTAAAACCGCTGCCATTCCTAAAGGTCACTTTGAGTGCAATTGAAGGGTAAATATATAATACAAGCACAAAGTAAATTCCTGCCTTGTGCCACTACAAAAGTTATGGCGACACGCAGTTGCAGAAACAAGAATTACTCCTTAAACCAGCTAGAATATTTCACATAATTGTCGGCAATTCTATTAATCTCGCCTGAGATAAGTTCTTTGTTAATATCCTTAACTTTTTTAGCAGGAATACCAGCATAAATACTTCCTGCTTCTACTCTAGTATTTTTAGTAACTACAGCTCCTGCGGCAATAATACTATTACTTTCAACAACACAATCATCCATTACTATACTTCCCATCCCTATTAGCACATGATCATGTATTGTACAACCATGCACTATGGCGTTATGACCAATAGAAACATGGTTACCAATGTTGGTTGGTGAGGTTTTATAAGTAGCATGAATTACCGCGCCATCTTGAACGTTGACTTTATTGCCCAATTTTATATAATGTACATCGCCACGAATAACTGCATTAAACCAAATACTACAATGGTTTCCCATAGTAACTTCACCTACAATAGTAGCATTTTCAGCAATGTAACAATCGTTTGGAATTTCTGGTGATTTTCCATTTACTGGTTTTATAATTGGCATTTTTTATTGTTGATTTGTTGATTCGTTTAGTTGTTGATTTGTTTGTTTTGTCATTGCAAATGTTATAAAACAAAGAGCATTTATAAATTAAAAAAGACAGTCAATAATTAAATACACATAAAAAAGAAAAAACAACAGTGACATAAAAAACTTCTAAAAACACGTTGAAGTGATTAGGCGTTTATATTATAAGTTTATTGCTGGGCAATTACATTCGTACTTTTTCCGTCTGCAACCAAAGTTGATTCCTAAAGTAATTTGATGAAAACCACCATTATTAAAAACCACTGAATTCATTTGGTACGAATAGGTATATGCAATGACGTAATTTTTATAATTAATACCAACTAAAGGCGTAATATATTGTAATTTTTGACTGCTAACGCCTGTGCCATTTAAAAACTGGGCGCCATCTAAACTTGTTCTATACGATATGCCACCCCAAAGTTTTCCAAATTCCACTTCCTTATATACTTTCATGTTTAAATCTATTAAAGATTCTTTGGTCGCATCACGACGCATAAACATAATAGAAGGCTCATAACTCCATTCACTATTAATACTACTAAAAACATTTCCAGCTGAAAACAAATACGTTCTTAAATTATTATAACTTAACCCTTGCTCGTTAAAATTAATCCCATCATTCTCTAAAACATTCTTAACGGTTGCATGTGCATAGAAATTCAAAAATTGGTAAGAAAAACCAAAATCAATATTAAAATTGGTAGCACTTTGTTCAATTCCAGAGATAATTGGATCAAAACCATCAGCTAAAAACGAGGTTTCATCTAACTTGTACTGAATCATTCCTACGCTTAATCCAAACGATAGCATGTTTAAATCAATTGGATTTCTGGAAAACATTAAATGATGTGCATAAGTAACATAAGCACCTGTTTGCGAATGGTATCCATTTTTATCATTAAACACAATGGCTCCCATTGCCGAAGGTGTATCTCCAAAACGACCGTTAACACTTAGTGTTTGCAAACTTGGAGCATTAGATTGTTCCAGCCATTGCTGCCGACCAGTTAATCTTACCTTATTACAATTTGCAACACCAGCCATAGATGGATGGATTAAATAATAATTATCTGTTAAATAATCAGAGTATATCGGCAACCCCTCTTGTGCTTTGGTAAATTGCACCAAAAAAAACGCAATGAGGAGTAAATAAATGTTTTTTAAATTCATATAATTTAATATTTCAAGGCAATTGAGGCTTTCTGTATTACAATACAATTATTTAACAATAATGATTGCTAAATTTAGGTTAATGATTACCAAATATATATATAACTCGACATTTCTTTTATTATTTTTGCAAAAAATATATTTGCAATGAAAAAAATTGACGTTTCACTACAAGAAACAAATAATCCAGCCATACTTAAATTTGAAGCTAATTCTTTTTTAACCCAATACGAAAGTTTTGAGTTTAATAATATTGATGAAGCAAAGAATTCACCTTTGGCTCAGCAATTATTTTATCTTCCATTCGTAAAAAAAGTCTATATATCAGGTAATTTTGTTGCCATAGAGCGTTATGACATAGTCACTTGGAGCGATGTTCAAAACGAAGTAAGAGAGCAAATAGAAGCCTATTTAAATAATGATGGCGTGGTTGTTATCCCTTTAGAACAGCATAAAAAAATTGCTGTAACTGTTTATGCCGAAAGTACACCAAACCCAGCAGTAATAAAATTTGTTGCCAACAAAAATTTAACGCCTTTTATGTTGGAATTCACTTCTATAGATGAGGCGAAATCTTCACCTTTCGCAACAGAATTGTTTCATTTTCCGTTTATCAAAAGTGTTTTTATCGATAAGAACTATGTATCTATCACAAAATATGATGTTGCCGAATGGGATGACATAACCATGGAATTAAGGGAATTTATTCGTTCTTACATTGAAAATGGAAAAGATATTGTAGCAGCTGATGCTCCAGAAATAAACAACAATACCGAAGTTGCCAAAGAGGAGCAATTTGAAACTTTGGATGATGTGTCCAAAGAAATTATAAATATTCTAGAAGAACACGTAAAACCAGCGGTCGCTAGTGATGGTGGTAATATTCAATTTGAGTCTTACGATGCTGTTACAAAAAATGTAAAGGTTATTTTGCAAGGTGCATGCAGTGGTTGCCCTTCTTCAACATTTACACTTAAAAACGGTATTGAAAACATGCTTAAAGAAATGTTACATGGTAAAGTAGAGACTGTTGAGGCTATAAATGGTTAAAAACCTCAATAACATTGTGACTTTCTTGGTGTTTTTGTATCTTATAAGTAATATAAACATAAAAAAATAAAATCATGGCAGTATTAAAAGTTATTGAAGTGCTCTCAAACTCAAGTAAAAGTTGGGAAGATGCCACAGCAAAAGCAGTAAAGGAAGCATCTAAAACAGTAAAAAACATAAAATCTGTATACGTACAAGATCAAAGTGCTGTTGTTGAAAATAGCGAAGTAAAAGAATTTAGAGTTAATTTAAAACTCACTTTTGAAGTCAAATAAGCAATCTTCAATCAAATATAAAGCGTTCATTTCGAGCGCTTTTTTTATGCTTTTTTTGTAAATTTGAGTTATATGCACTCCATGGCTTTTCAGTATCTACTGCTCTAGTATAAGGCATATTTAAAACAAAGAAATGACACTTAAACACACCAACGAGCTTATTAATGAAACAAGCCCTTATTTATTGCAACACGCTCACAACCCTATACATTGGAAAGCATGGAACGATAGTACCTTAGCAGAAGCCAAGGACAAAAACAGGCTTATTATTATTAGCGTTGGATATGCAGCTTGCCATTGGTGCCATGTTATGGAACATGAGAGTTTTGAGAATATGGAAGTCGCTCAGGTAATGAACGACAATTACATTAATATTAAAGTTGACAGGGAAGAACGACCAGACATTGACCAAGTTTACATGAATGCTGTACAACTTTTAACTGGTAGTGGAGGTTGGCCTTTAAATGTGGTGGCATTGCCTGATGGCAGACCAGTTTGGGGAGGCACTTATTTTAGAAAGGAACAATGGATAAACACATTAAATCAAATAGCCAATTTGTACAGCTCAAACCCAAAAAAATTGTATGAATATGCTGAGCAATTAGAAGCTGGTATAAAATCGTTGGATATTGTAAACTTAAATACTAATGAAATAAAGTTTGAAAAAAGCACCATTGATAACGCAATAAATACTTGGTCTAAACATTTCGATTATGAAAAAGGAGGCACAAATCGCGCACCTAAATTTATGATGCCTAATAACTTACACTTTTTGTTGAGGGAAGCCTATCAAAACAATCATTTACAGCTCCAACAGTATGTGAATATCACCCTAACCAAAATTGCTTATGGAGGTGTTTTTGATCATGTTGGTGGTGGTTTTTCACGCTATTCGGTAGATGATAAATGGCATGTGCCACATTTTGAAAAAATGCTATACGATAATGCACAATTGGTAAGTTTATATAGTGATGCTTATTTAGCAACTAAAAATACGCTTTATAAAGAAGTGGTTTATGGTACTATAGATTTTATAGAACGTGAACTTACCAATAACGATGGTACATTTTTCTCATCATTAGACGCAGACAGTATCAATAAAAAAGGAAAATTAGAAGAAGGTGCGTTTTATGTTTGGACAAAAGAAGAACTAAAAGGCTTACTTGGAGATGATTTTCAATTATTTTCAAATTACTACTCTATTAACGATTATGGCTTTTGGGAGCATGACAATTATGTACTTATTAGAAAAGATTCAGAAGAGGCAATTATTAAGAAGCATAATATAACTCCTGGATATTTAAAAGAGAAAATCAACTATTGGAAATCCGTATTATTAAAAGAAAGAGAAAAAAGAGATAGACCAAGGTTAGACGATAAAATCCTAACATCTTGGAATGCACTCATGACAAAAGGCTATGCAGATGCCTACCGTGTTTTTAATGAAGAACGGTTTTTAAAAGCGGCGTTAAAAAATGCGCAATTTATTATAACTACCCAATCTAAAGAAGATGGAGGTTTAAATCACAGCTATAAAGAAGGGAAAAGTACCATTAATGGCTATCTTGAAGATTATGCAACCACTATCGATGCCTTAATCGCTATTTACGAAAATACTTTGGAAGAAAAATGGCTGCAACACGCTAGAAATTTAATAAACTACACACTAGATAATTTCTTTGATGAGAAAAGTAACATGTTCTTTTTTACCTCTAATCAAGACACTGCCTTAGTATCTAGAACTATTGAATATAGAGACAATGTGGTTCCTGCAAGCAACTCAATAATGGCAATAAACTTATTTAAGTTATCACAATATTATAGCAACGCTTCTTACGAAAAAACAGCTATGACCATGCTAAATAATATGTTACCAGAATTAGAAAAGTACCCTTCAGCTTTTTCTAATTGGTTGGATTTAATGCTTAATTATACCAATAATTATTATGAAGTTGCTATAGTTGGAGAAAATGCTAAAGAGAAATTAATTGCTTTAAATAAAACATATATTCCAAATAAACTTATTGCGGGAAGTAACCTAGAAAATGATTTGCCACTATTAAAAGGCAGATATTCCGAAGATAAAACACGTATATACGTGTGTGTTAATAAAGCATGTAAATTTCCAGTAGTTGAAGTAGATAAAGCAATAGATTTAATGAAATAGCTAACATAAAATGGATATACTAATTACAATTTCAATAAGCATCGTCGCTATCGAGCATATTTACTTTCTAATTTTAGAAATGTTTTTTTGGACCAAACCAAAAGGTATAAAAACCTTTGGATTAAAATCGAAAGAATTTGCTGAAGACACTAAAGTTTTAGCAGCCAATCAAGGGTTATACAATGGGTTTTTAGCTGCAGGATTAATATATTCTTTAGTCATAGAAGACAAAAACCTTTCAATTCTCTTTTTAGTTTTTGTGACCATTGCTGCCATTTATGGGTCGTATAGTACACAAAAGGTTCGTTTGTTTTATATACAAGGAATTCCAGCTTTAATAGCACTTATATTTATACTAATCAGCAATTAAAAAAAGTAATAATGAATTTAGAAAACATTTTAGATAAACTAATAGATTTTGCATCAGTTTATGGCATTAAAGTGATAGGAGCCATAGTTATTTGGATTATTGGTTCTTGGATTATTAAAAAAATAATGAAGGGCATTAAAAAAGTGATGTCTAACCGCAGCTATGATGAAAGTCTTCAAAAATTTCTATTAAACCTCATTAGTTGGGTCTTAAAAATATTATTGGTCATTGCCATTTTAGGTCAATTAGGTGTTGAAACAACCTCTTTTGCAGCGATTTTAGCAGCTGCTGGTTTAGCTATTGGAATGGCTTTACAGGGCAGCTTGGGGAATTTTGCAGGTGGTGTGTTAATCATGATTTTTAAACCTATAAAAATTGGTGACCTTATTGAAGCTCAAGGAGAAGTTGGTGTGGTTAAGGAGATAGAAATTTTTACAACCAAACTCACAGGGCTTTCAAATAGAGAAATTATTATACCAAATGGCGCATTATCCAATGGAAATATTATTAATTATACTACTGAAGGTACACGTCGTGTTGACTTAACATTTGGCGTTGGATACGATTCTGATATTAAAAAGACCAAAGAGGTGTTAATGCAAGTTATTACCTCTCATCCATTGGTGTTAAAAGACCCTCAACCAACTGTAAATGTTTCCCAATTGGCTGATAGCTCAGTAAATTTTGCTGTAAGGCCATGGTGTAAATCTGAACATTATTGGGATGTGTTTTTTGATGTTACAGAGCAAACCAAAGAAGCTCTTGATGCCGCTGGAATAGAAATTCCATATCCTCATCAAGTAGAAATCCACAAGAAAAACTAAAGCCTCGCCAAAGTAGGCGGATTGAAGGAAAGCGCTTTACTTTTTATTTGGCTTAATAGCGATAAAATCCTTTAAATAATAAGGCTCAAAATAGGCGACATCCTCAATGTCGCTTTTTTTATACTTCTGGTAGGCTAGTTGGCTCATTTCGTTAGCTGAAGGTAATTTGCCTTCAACATAAACAGCATTTTTATGAGTTATTAGTTCTTTTGTCTTTGCAACACCATTACCAATAAAAAATACTTTTCCTTCTTCTAAATATTTTTTAAAAGAATTATCATCAAGCATTTGGGCTTGAGTTTCCCTAATTTGTTGATGGTTAGCATTGAAAACTACCGAATACACCTCCATACGTCTAGCATCTAACATTGGAATAATAACACCAGTTTCAGCACTAATTTGATGTGCTAAAGATTCTAAAGTCGGAATAGCTATTAAAGGAATGTTTAAAGCAAAACAAAGTCCTTTAGCTGCCGAAACACCTATTCGTAATCCTGTATAAGATCCTGGCCCTTTGCTTATGGCTATGGCATCTAAGCTACTTAAAGAAATTTTTGTTTCTATTATAACTTTATCTATATAGTTATGCAATAGTTCGGCGTGCGAATACTTATTATTGTAATCTTCTTTTAAAACCAAAGTCTCTCCTTCTTTTGAAAGAGAGACCGAACAATTGGTTGTGCTTGTTTCTATGTTAAGTATTAATGCCAATTAATCTAGTGTGATTGCTTTACCAAGGTAAAAGTCCAAAACTTTAGTTTTAAAAACAAAATCGTACTTCGCATTTATTAATGAGTTTTCTGCATTTATCAATCGTATTCTTGCTTGTTCCAAATCAAACGAGTTCATTGCTCCAAGATTAAATCTGTCTTGAGAATTACTAAAAGCAAGTTCTTGAGAAGCCAATGATTTTTGTGCTGCTGCAAATGTTTTCAAAGCTGCTTGAGCGTCGGTAAACGCGCGCTGTATGTTAGATTCTAAATCTAACTTAGCTTGATCTAAATCCAGTTTAGAGTTTTCCTCCCTGATCTTGGATTTTGCGACGGCTGTTTTATTTTGAAATCGTGAAAATATTGGAATATTTACACTGAGATTAAAATTATGTCCTTTGTTTGCATCTAACTCTCTAAAAAAGGCTTGTTTTGTAAAGTCGTTTTTAGATTCACTCCAAACAGAACCCACGCCATAGCTAAAATTTACAGATGGGTAATATCCTGATTTAGAAATTTGTGTGTTCAATTCAGCATTTTCAATGTTTTTTTCGGCAACTTTTATTTCATTTCTGTTTTGAAAGGCATAGTTTAAAATTGGCTCAATATCTTTATACATTAGCAATGCAGATGGTGTATCAATTTCAATAATCTCTACTTGAAACCCTTCAAAAGGAACTTGTAATAGTTGTGACAAAGAAAGTAAGGCCAAGGTATAGTTATTATCGGCAATTGTGAGGTTTTGTTCATCATTACTCAAAGTCGCCTCGGCATCATAGACATTTGCTTGGGGTTGCACTCCTGCTTCAACTAAGTTTTTTACCTGCTGTAATTGCGTACTAGAAAAATTGTATTGTGCTTTAGCAGTTTCTAAATTTTCTTTGTTGAACAACACATTTAAGTATGAGTTGGCTACATTTAATGAAATGTCATCTTTAATACGATTTAAATCCAGTTGATTGATTTCTTGATTTAACAATGATTGTTTATAAAGGTTCAAGGTTCTAAACCCATTAAACACATTTTGATTAATACTCACATTATAATTGAACGAATTTACCGTTTGGCTAATCCTTTGGTTAGACACAGGATCAAAGCCAGAACCTATGTTCATGCGTTCTCCCAAACTTCCGCTAAGGGAAGGAAGGAAATTACCTCTTGCTGCTATTATATCCTGTTCATTTATTAATAGGTTGTTCTCACCTCTTAGAATGGTAATATTGTTTTCTAAAGCATAAGCCACACATTCTTCAAGTGACCACGTTTTATTTTGTGTAAATCCTGCGACGCTAATTAATAAAGCAATCGCTACTAGTTTAAACTTCATTTTGCTTTTATTAATTTCTTCTACCATTATTTTCGTCATCATTGTTTTCTTCTTTGGCTTTGTTCCAAACCTTAATCTTATCGCCTTCTTTTACACCATCGGTTATTTCAACATTAATTCCATCTGAAAGTCCAAGTTCAACATCTACTTTTTCAAACTTTCCGTCTTCTTTTAAAATTTCAACAAATGGTTTTTCGGTGATTCTATTAAACTGTAACAACGCTTCTTTAATGCTAAGAATGCTGTCTTTGCTTTCAATTTCTATTTCGGCATTGGCACTATATCCTGCTCTAATTTTTGTAGATTGTTCTACTTCTACATCAGCTTTAATGGTAAATTGTACAGCGCCATTTTCTTCTATTCCTTTAGGGGCAACAAATGTTAGTTTTGCTGGAAATTTTTTCTCGTTAATAGCTCCAAGAACCACTACGATGTCTTTTCCTTCTTCCAACTTACCAACCTCGGCTTCATCAACCTTACCTTCAAAAATCATTTTGCTCATATCGGCAATGGTAGCAATGGTTGTCCCTGCATTAAAGTTGTTACTTTGAATCACTTGATCGCCTTCACGAATTGGAATTTGTAAAACCGTTCCAGCAATTTGAGCAACAATATTGGTGTTAGCAGAGCTTCCTCCAGATAATGACCCTTGTCTTATAATTTGATAATCGTTTTGTGCTTGCTTTAAATTTTCTACTGCTTGATTTAAAGACAGTTCGCTATTTTCAAAATCTTGTTTAGAGATAACACCTTTTTCAAATAATGCTTTATTTCTATTATATAATATTTGAGCATTATCTTTTGTGAATTGTGTTGTTTTAATTCTGCTATTGGCACTTACTAGTGCTTGCTCGTTTGGTACGACTCTAATTTTTGCAATTAAATCGCCTTTTTGAACAATATCGCCTTCTTCAACTACAATTATATCAACAATCCCTGATATTTGAGGTTTTAATTCAATTTCTTCTTCCGGATTTAATTTTCCTGTTGCTACAACTTTATAATCTATAGAAGTAAAGTAAGGTTCGTCAACCTTATAGTCTACTACCTCGGCAGTATTTGATTTTTTGAAATATGCTAATACCCAAACTAAAAGGATTAACAATACTATTCCTAAAATAATTTTTACTGGTTTTTTCATTTCTTTTAATTAATATAATTGTTGATTTTTTTTTATTCTTCTCTTAATGCTTCTATGGGTTTAATGCTTGTCGCTTTAAAAGCTGGTATTAAACCTATAAGTGTGCCTAATGCTACTAGTATTAATAAGGCTACAAATACTACTAATATTGAAACTGATGCGTTGACCAATGTTGCATCTGGCCCTTGTCCAAATGCTGCATCCAGTGCTATTAAAATCCATCCTCCTGTAAGAATGCCGAACAGTCCTGCTATTAATGTTAAAAATACTGCCTCAACAACAATTTGTCTTTTTATTTCAAAAGGTGTTGCTCCCAAAGCGCGTCTTACACCAATTTCTTTGGTGCGTTCTTTTACCGTAATTAATAATATATTCCCGATGGCAAAAACTCCAGCTATAAGAGTTGCAATACCTACAAACCATGTTAAAAACTGCATGCCTATTAAAAAGCCTGTCATTCTACCAAATGCTTGACCAAGATTAAAGCTTCTAAAAGCTCTATCGTCTTCAGGATGGATTTTGTGTATATTCTTTAGCATTAATTTGGCATCTTGTTCTATTTGTACAATGTTGAATTCTGGTTTTCCAGTAATCATCATCCAACCTATTCGATCGCCTCGATTGTATGTTTGTTGGAATGTTGTAAATGGAATATGAATATCATCACTTGGTCCCAATTGAATATTTCCAACATCAAACACTCCCACTACCATATAGTTGCTACTATTTATTTGAATTAGTTCTCCTATGGCATTTACATCTTTCTCAAATAATTGCTTATAAACATCCTCGGATATAACTGCAACTTTTCTTCTATTATCTATATCACTTTGATTAATAAAACGTCCATGAAGTAATTTCTTTTTTTGCACTTGATCTAACAACGGAAAATCTCCTGCAACACCAAATGTTCCTGATAAAAGATTGCGAACAACTAGGCTTTGAGTAAGGTTTCTTGGTACCACAAACTCTACTCCTTCAACATTGTTTTGTATTTTTTCTGTATCAGACAAGGTTAAACGTACTTGTTTCCCTTCTTGAAAGCCTTTAAACGGCATACTTGTTGTACCTCCAATAATAAATACGCTATTGGTTGCAAAGTCGCCAAAAATTCTATTAAACGAATTTTCCATGCCTCGTGCAGCACCTAATAGTCCTATTAGTAGTAAAATTCCCCACCAAACACCTATCATGGTTATAACAGTTCTAAGCTTGTTCTTGCTCATACTGTCATACACTTCTTGCCAAGTATCTCTATCAAATAAAAACTTAATCATGGTTATTCGTTTCTAAGGGCTACAATGGGTTTAATTCTTGATGCTTTTTTTGCGGGCACATAACCTGCCAATGCTCCAGCAATAATTAAAGTAATAGTTGCCATTACCACTAGCGATGTTTTTACACTTGGGTCTGTAATAAAATATTCTTCAAGAATTGGGCCTGCTAAATTTAAAACGCCTGTTCCTATTAATAAGCCAATGTATCCTGCAATAGCAGTTATAAGCACTGACTCCAATAAAATAATGGACACGATCGATCTTGGTGGAGCACCTAAGGCTTTTCTTATCCCTATTTCTTTGGTGCGTTCTTTAACAATAAATATCATAATATTACTTATACCAACAATACCAGCTATTAAAGTTCCAAGTCCAATTACTAGGACAAGGATGCCTAAAACCACCATCATTTGATTTACATCTCTGGAAGCTTCGGCCATATTACGAACTCGTATAGCTCTTTGGTCTAGCTTTGCAACCGAAAAACGTTCTTTTAATTTCTTTTCTAAACTCTTACTAAACGCAATAGCTTGGTCAAAATTCATGTCTGGATTATAAGACAGGTTAATTTGATCTATATATTCGTTATTACCATATACTTGTTGGGCTGTAGAAACTGGCATATAAATTGAACGTTCCTCATTTTCATTGCCTTCATCTGAAAATATACCAACAATTTTATATTGAATCCCACTAAGGTTAATGTATTTACCAAGTGCCGTGGTTTTTAAAAACAGGTCATCTTCAACAAGTCTTCCAATAACTACAACCTTTGTTTTTTCGTTTATGTCTCTTTGGTTTATGTAACGGCCTTCATTCATTACTGTTCTTTCCAAAAATTGATGGTCAGGATGCACGGCTTTTACAGAGTAGTTACTTTTCTCGTTTCTAAACGTAGCTACTTCATTCCTGTAAATTCTTGCGGTAATAAACTCAACTTTATTTCCATTATCGTCCTTAATGTAATCTATCTCTTTGTTTTCGAATTGAATTCGTCTTCCCGCTTGTAGCCCTTTGTATGCCTTGGTAGTTCTTCCTGAATTAATAAAGATGGCATTGTTAGCATCATCGGCAAAGGCTTCTGTAAATGTGTTTTGCAAACCGTTTACCAATCCAAAAAGTATCGTAAAGAGCATAATTGCAAAAACCACTGTAAAACCAGATAGTATGGTTCTTAGCCTATTTTTGTTAATACTTTGAAATATTTCGCGCCAAAGATCTAAATCAAACATTTTGTCCTGCTCTTACTTGTTTAACTTTTTTGTCTTCCATAATCACACCATCACGTAAACGCACTATACGTTTACACATTTTGGCGATATCTTCTTCGTGTGTTACAATTAAAATGGTTTTTCCTTCGTCGTTTAATTGTTGAAGGAACTCCATGATTTCATACGAAGTTCCCATATCTAATGCTCCTGTAGGCTCATCTGCCAATAATAATTTTGGTTCAGCAGCTAATGCCCTGGCTATTGCAACACGCTGTTTTTGCCCACCAGATAGTTCGCTAGGTAAGTGATGTGCCCAGTCTAATAATCCAACTTTTTTTAAATGAAATTTTGCTTTTTCTTGGCGCTCTTTACGTTTTAACCCTTGATAATATAATGGTAGTGCTACGTTTTCTAAGGCATTTTTATAATTGATAAGGTTGAAAGATTGAAAGATAAATCCCAAGAATTTATTTCGGTAAATGGCTGCCTTTTTTTCATTAAGGTTTTTAATTTCTACACCATCTAAAGTATATTCTCCAGAGTCTGCCTCGTCAAGAATACCAATGATATTTAAAAGTGTTGATTTACCAGATCCCGATGAGCCCATTATAGCCACCATTTCTCCACTTTCTACATTTAAATCAATTCCTTTAAGTACATGTAGGCTGGAATCGCCTATTGGATACGACTTATGTAGTTGGCTAATTTTTAGCATAGTTAGTGTTGTTTTTTTGAACTATATCAAACGATATAACAACAATTAGACTGCAAAAGCCTTGATTTGTTACATCCTAAAACTTAATTAAATGTTAAAATTATTTTTGTTTGAGTTTTCTATAAATAATAAACCCAATTCCTCCAATTAATATATATGGAATAAGCATTAGGTAGATAATTCCATTATTAATCCCTTCGGCTGTTTTTTGTCCCTCCTCACTTTCTAGGACTGCACGACACATTGCACATTGTGCATTTGTCTCAAGAAAAAAGAGAAAAGAAAAAAGAAAAAAGAAAGCCCTGTATGTCATCTTTACAAATAATACGGTGAAATCATAATATAAACAACTACGCCAGAAACCGCAACATACAACCATAAAGGAAATGTGATTCTAGCTATTTTTTTATGTCTATCGAAGTTATTGGTAATTGCTCTAACATAGGTAATTAACACAAATGGTATAACTGCTATGGACAAAATTATATGTGTAAAAAGTATGATAAGGTATAAGTACAAAACAGATCCTACTTTTTCTTTTTCATTCGTGTCCAAAATACCATCATGGTTTATATCTCCAAATTTTGTGGATTCACTTGTCATGTGGTACGCTACATACATTACTAAAAAAACTATTGATAATGAAATAGCAAATTGCATTAATCGTTTATGCAAATTTTGTTTTTTATTGGTAATAGCCCAAAAAGCAATTACTAAAACTAATGCTGTAATAGCATTAATAGATGCATAAATTGGTGGTAAAAATGTAAGTGGTTCTACATTTGGTATTTTAATCCCAAATAAGGCAGCGACAACCAAAGGTATTGTTATGGACAAAGCAACTATCCATTTATTGTATTTTTTTTCTTTTGTTTTATCAACTGTCATCTCACTCTTTTAAAAGCTTTGCAATATCTTCTTTTAACATTGTTATCTCTTCTTTAAAACCATCTTCATCGTACTTTTCTTCTTCACTAATAATACCATTGTAATATATTATTGGGTTTCCGTTTACTGTTCTAGATCTAATAAATCCGTTTTTATCGATAAGCGCAAAATTTCCTGAATGCTCAAAACCACCATCAACAGTTCCATCTTCGGCTGTATATAAATTAAATCCTTCGTTGGCCAATGCGTAAATAGTATCTTGATCTCCTGTCATTAAATGCCAATTAGGGTTTGTTATGCCATACTTTTCGGCATAGGCTTTTAAAACCTCAGGTGTGTCGTTTTTAGGATTAATGGTAAAAGAGGCTACTCCGAAATTTTCATAGCCAGAAAAATTGTTTTGAATTTGCACCAAGTTTTTGCTCATTCTTGGACAAATTGTAGGACAGGTGGTAAAAAAAAACTCTACTAAATAGACTTTCCCTTCGTAATCTTTATTGGTAATGGTTTTACCATTTTGGTTAGTAAAACTAAATGCAGGTACTTTTTTTGCCTTACCATTTATTTCTAAAAAACCCAATGGCTCATCACCTGACACTTGCGTACTTGCTTTTTTACTTCTACTTTCTTCTCTAGTGATATCATCACTAGTAATTCGATCGATAATCCTTGGAATAAAAATAATACCAAACACTAATATAACCAGTGCTATTCCTACGTAAGAATAATTAGTTTTCTTCATTTGTTTTAATATCATCGGCTCTTCGTGATGAAGAGTCAAAATTTCCTTTTCTTTTTTGTCTATATTCTGTAAATAAAATGCGCATATCTTCGCTCATTTTATTTTTTAGTTCGGCTACTTTAATAGCGTTGTAAGAGTACATACCATATACCTTTTTATTTGCTTCAATGTCGTTGTCGGTTCGATCGTCAATCCTACCTCGTTGGTTCAACTCTTTATCTAAAATAAAGACATGGCTTGTGGCATTGTTTTCATTTAAAGGTTCGGTTGACTTCAAACTATTAAAAACGGTTGAAATATCTTGTGGATGACCATATCCAAAATGCCAATACTTAAGCTCATCGTATTTTAAAAGCTCCTTTTTTAATGCAGAAACCTGTTCTTGAGACCCTTGAGGAACCAGTATTAATACATGAAACCGTTTAAAGCCTTTAAATTTATCATAAATCAATTCTTTTAGGTTTGAAGCTGAGGTAATTTGTTCCATGGTATTACTACCAAAAAATCCCAAGACTGTAATATTGTTTTTTAGATTAACGCTGTGCCCTTCTTCGTCTTTAAAATTTGTAACGTTTTTAATATTTGTTCTAACTACATCCAAAGGATTGTAATTGTGCTTTGAAGGGTATAAAAACAATAAAAAAATTACAGGTAAAAAGAATAAAACCGAAAGTATGAGTGTTTTTTTAAAGCTCTTTTTTTGCATGGCACAAAAATAAAAAAGACGGTCTTAATAACCGCCTTTATCTATATGTTTTAACATATTAAAATGTTATTCTTTTCTAAAAATCTCTTTTGATGTATCCGTCTTTATATACATCAAAAACATAACCTCCTTCTAATAATAGAATAAAAATTAAGTAGCAAATAAGAAATACTGCGGTCCAAACAACCATACGACGTAGCGATTTTGTTTCATCTCTCATGTGCATAAAATCCCAAGTAATGTAGTA
>Ga0316209_1001836_pt1 | contig 19519 bp, 16 predicted proteins | sample 6monopyrite_MG_FD_204945 | JGI IMG/M metagenome (GOLD analysis project Ga0316209, IMG submission 204945) | Microbial mat bacterial communities from mineral coupon in-situ incubated in ocean water Damariscotta River, Maine, United States -... | ecosystem: Environmental > Aquatic > Marine >...
ATGATATAGGTCGCCGCGTGATCGACGCTGACACGCAACCGAATCACGGGGCGCGAGGAAGACACCGAGGTCTCAGGATCGAGCCAAACGTAGGCGCCACTCTCGAGCTGAACGATCGAGCCGACGCGCATCCGGTCGACGTTCGACGTGTTGGTCTCGGTGGAGGCCACCGAGAAGGCATGGAGTGCCGCCGCTTCAATCGTCGCGTGAGTTCGATCAGGCGCGATGTCGTACGACGCGTCCTCGATCGGGCTCGATTCCGCACCAAGCTCGGGGGAACCGACTCCCGCGCAAGCCGTCAAGGCAAGCGCGCAGGCGGAAAGCAGCATCACGCTCCAACGTCGGGCGTGGGTCATCAAGCGTATCTGTGAGGCGTTCCAGGCTGTCGTCGTCATGGTCACTCCGTGTGGGTTGATGACTTCGAACATCGTCCAGGTGGGTGACTGACGTAATCGATCAATCGGCCTAAGCCCGGTTCGTATCGCAGGCAATTACGAACTGACAAAGCTGAGAACGAGCTCAGGCGGCGCTCAGACGGTTCCTTCATCGAAATCCTCAGCATGCTTGCTAGGCGAGGTCGACACGTGCCCGCGAAGCCGCGATTCGGCCCTGCTCCACGTAGTCCAAACGGACCACTCCCCCAGACCGCTGGAGCTGCCCCGTTGGACATCGGGTTCGCCAAGCGAGAAGAATCCCCACCGAGGCTCTCGACAGCCTGCCTTGAGATCGCATAGCGTTTCTCTTCTGGGAAATAAGGGGAATGAAGATGCACGCTGTCCATGCTGTACTCCGGCTGTTCACTCTCTCGGCTTGTGCGCTCGTCTTGGTTTCGAGCGTTTCAAAGGCCGGTATTATTGGGATCTCGAACGGCGACGCACTCGTCGGCGATCGCACATCGAGCCTGTTTACCAACGGAAGCTTCGAACTGGGCCATCCTTCGCCGGGCGTTGATGTTGGCTGGACCCCCGGAACGCTTCACGTGGGCGGCTACCCGGCGACGGAGGTCACGTCGATTTCGGGCTGGACCTCCAGCTACGACGATGGCGCCTACGGAACCTGGGGTGCCTTCAGTGCAGCCGGCGCGGGGCCCGCTCATGGCGCGAACCAGGTCTACTTCGGCAACTGGTTCGCCGACATCTCCGAAGCACCGATCGTCAACCCGAGCGGCGAGATCACTTTTGCGTCCTCACCCATCTTCACGAACGACGCAGGCCTGGGTCCGCTTACACTCTCGCAGAACGTCTCGGGTCTCACCGTCGGCCAGGCCTACCTACTCGACTTTTTCGTCACAGGGGAAGAGAACACAACGGGCTTCACGAACCTCGGCCTCTTCGGCCTGAGTATCGGCAGCGAGCAGCGCTATCTGGCGATACCAACCTCCGCCAATCCCTTCGGCGCCTCCCAGCGCTATCAGGTCAGCTTCACCGCCGACACGACGAGTCTCGACATTGCGTTTTCGAACTGGGGACACCTGCCGGGACAAGGCGCCGAACTCGTGCTCGACGACGTCATCCTGAACGTCGTACCCGAGCCGGGTACAGCAATCATGCTAAGCCTCGGCTTGTTTGGGCTCGCCGTTCGATCTCGCGACAACGATCCCCGGCCCGATCCCCGGCCCGAGATCGGCAGGTTCGCTGCGTACGACCCGGAATAAAGAGTTCGCTCGATCGACCCATTTCCGATCGACGATCACAGACCGAAACCTCTCCCGCCCCCAGGCGCCGCGAGGGCGTAATCTCAACGAATTTCGGTCCGCCCCATGATAGGCTGACCCGGTCGGACCCCACCGACCGGAGCCACGCACCATGCCCTCCAGACTCTCACCCCGAGTCCGCACCCGCGGGACCATCCTCCTGCTTGGGATGATGCTTGCTATTGCCGTTCTTTCGCCCACGACGGGTCAAGCCCAGTCGATCTACCGAACCTACTGGGTGACCGGCGAAGTCACGTCGATCCTGAACATCACCAACATTCCAACGCCCTCCCTGCCTTTCGCCGTCGGAAGTCCGTATAGCGCCACGTTCACCCTCGACATAACAACGCCCGATGTCGCCCCTCTCGACCCCCAACAGGGGCACTACAACTACGCGCTCACCGAATACTCATACACGGTCGGGACGTATACCCAGAATCTCAGCGATTGGAACGCATTCCATTCCTTCAATGACTCAGGCCCCGGCGACACCTGGGGCGCAATCGCGAGATACCAGCCCATCTCCCTCGGAACCGAACTCGGTGAAGGCCGTTGGACTCTCGTCGACTTTAGAGACTCCACCTACGGCGCCTACGAGGATGACGCATTCCGTCACTTTCACTACGAGGACCTGCTCCAGATGGATCGGGCAGCCTTCGAGTTGCGCTTCAGCGACGTCGTTCCACCCATCGACCAATTTCTGCTGATCGACGGGAAGATCACGAGTTTCCAAAGCCTCTTTGCGCCCGTTGCCGCGTGGAGCACATCGGTCGGGAGCGGTGGAAACGGGACTGCTCTCCAATTAATCGACGACTCCGGCCTTTCGCCGCTGGGCGCGGACATTCGAACGCTCACCCACGATGCCCCGCTCAACGCCTCCACGATGTGGCATGCGGGCACCCTCGACGGGGGGCTCGGAGGACCAACGGGGAATCCGCCTTCGGTCGACTCGCAAGCCCTCATCTTCGACCTCGGAGAAACCTTCGAGATCGGTGGCCTCTACTTTTGGAACCACAATCAAAGTGGCCTAACAGGGCGCGGCGTCGAGGACTTCGAGATCTCCGTTTCGACCGACACGAACCCGACCACCGCGAGCTTCACCTCCGTCGGACTCTTCTCGCTCTCCCCCGCCGCTGGGATTGCCGGAGAAACCGCGCAGATCGCAACATTCACGCCGGCTACCGCCCGCCTCGTCCGCGTCGACATCGACACGGGACAGAACGGATTCGCGAACGACTTCGTCGGCCTATCTGAAGTGCGCGTGCTCCCGGAACCCGGCCTCGCGACCGCACTGGCCGGCGGCATCCTGATGCTATCTGCGGCCGCGCGGCGGCGACGACGAACACCTCGGCGACAGCCGATCTCCCTTCTCCTGATCGTGCTGCTTGGTTTTCTCGTCACGGCCACGATCGCGGAGGCGCGAAGTTTCTGGGCCTTTGAAACCGGGCCGGTGCGACCGATGGCCATGTCCTCGGATGAGACCCGGCTCTACGTTACGAATATCCCGGATCAGCGTCTCGAGATCTTTGCGCTCGGTGGAGCGAAGGGCCCTGTGCTCATCGATAGCGTCGAAGTCGGCCTCGAACCCTGTGCCGTCGCACTTCGTAGCGACACCGAAGCCTGGGTCGTCAATCACCTTTCGGACTCGATCAGCATCGTCGACGTTTCGACCACCCCGGCCCGGGTCGTCCGCACGCTGCTCGTCGGCGACGAACCGCGGGACATCGTCTTCGCCGGCGCAACCGGCGACCGTGCCTTCATTACCACCGCGCACCGCGGCCAGCACCATCCGAACGATCCCCAGCTGCAGACGCCAGGGGTAGGCCGAGCCGATGTCTGGGTCTTCGATGCGACCTCCCTCGGCGACGAACTCACGGGCACGCCGGAAACAATTCTTCAGCTCTTCGCCGACACGCCGCGGGCGCTGGCCGCGAGTGATGACGGAAGCCTGGTCTATGCGGCAGCGTTCCACTCCGGGAATCAGACAACGACCTGGCGGGAGAACTTTCTATTTCCAAACATTCCGCCGACGGCGAATACGGTCGCGCCAATTGAGCCGACACCGATCCAGGGCCGTATTCTCGGCTTCGACGGAACGGATTGGGTCGATGCGCTGGGCAACGTCGCACCGACGGGAACACCCCGTTTTCAGTTACCCGACCAGGACGTTTTCAAGATCGATGCGGATGCGGTGACCCCGGCTGTGCTCTCGGACGATCGCACGGTCGGCACGATTCTCTTCGACCTCGCGATTCATCCGACGAGCGGCAAGGTCTTCGTCGCGAATACGGACGCGAACAATCGCGATCGTTTCGAAGGGACGAGCGCGACCTTCGGAAGTCTCCGCGGTGAACTTCACAAGGCGCGCATCACGATCCTAGACGGCGCGACCGTCTCTCCGCGCCACCTGAACAAGCACCTTGCGACGCTCCCCGACTACGCCGTCCCCGCTTCGCCCACCGACGCGGCGAAGAGTCTGGCAACGCCGGTCGATATCGTCTTCAATGCGGATGGAACGACGCTCTATGTCGCGGCCTTTAGCTCGAGCAAGATCGGCCGCTTTACGACGACCGAACTCGAGGCGGACACCTTTGTTCCGGATGAGTCCAGTCATATCGAACTCTCCGGAGGGGGCCCTGCCGCGATCGTGCTCGATGAAACGCGTGGGCTGCTTTACGCGTACACGCGTTTCGATCACGCCCTTGCGGTCGTCGATCTCGAACGAGAGATCGAGCTCTTTTCGATTCCGCTCGCCGATCGGGAACCGGCTCACCTAAAGGATGGCCGCTCGATCCTTTACGACGCGCGCTTCTCCTCGCAGAACGGTGAAGCCTCCTGCTCCTCGTGCCACATCTTTGGTGATCTCGACAGCCTCGCCTGGAACCTCGGCGATCCCGACCTCCCGGTCATTGCGAACCCCAATCCTTTCATTCCGAGCCAGAACCCCTTCGATGTCAAATTTCATCCGCTCAAGGGGCCGATGACGACCCAGAGTTTGCGCGGCATGGATCATCACGGGCCGCTTCATTGGCGCGGCGACCGAACCGCCGTCGTTTCGGGCGGCGTCTTCGACGACGAGTTCGCGAACTTCCTCGAATTCAATGGCGCGTTCGTGGGACTGCTTGGGCGATCGACGCAGCTCACGCCGGGCGAGATGATGGCCTTCGGCAATTTCGCCCTCGACCTCGTCCCGCCACCGAACCCGATCCGCGCGATCGACAACTCCTTGACGACGACCGAGCAACTCGGACACGACATCTTTGTTGGACCCGCGACCGATGGAACCGGCAACTGCATCGCTTGCCACGGCTTCGATCCGGCGTTAGGCCAACTCGGGGCCGATGGACTGACGGCACTCTCGGGCCAGTTTCAGGAGACCAAGGTTCCCCAACTCCGCACGCTCTATCAAAAGGTCGGCATGTTCGGCATGGACGGAACCCTGTCGCCTCTGGGCAACCAGTTGACGGGGGACCCGAACGACGATCAGATCCGCGGCTTTGGCTTCCTTCATGATGGCAGCTTCGACAGCCTGAACAGCTTCACGCAGATCTTTACGTTCGGCGCCGCCGCCACCCAGTTCGGACTCGCAGATGTAGAAGAAGCGCGAGACGCGGTCATCGATTTCCTCTTCGCCTTCCCGAACGTCCTCGCCCCCGTCGTCGGCCAGCAAGTCACCGCACGATCGAATGCCACCCCGACACCACCGCCTTTCCCCGCCTCGATCACCGACCGCATCCAACTCTTCGAGACCCGCGCCGCAACCGCCTACGCCACGCCGGAAGACCCGAGCGCCATGGAATGCGATCTGATTGTGAAGGGCACGCTCGCGGGAGAACATCGCGGCTATCTCTTCGATCCGGTGACCACGCTCTACCGATCCGACCGCGCCAGCGAGGCGAATGTCAGCCGAGCGACGCTTCTCACACAAGCCGCAGTCGCGAATCAGGAGCTGACCTGGACCTGCATGCCGCCCGGATCAGGCCTCCGCACCGGCATTGACCGCGACGAAGACGGCGCGCTCGACGGGGATGACAACTGTCCCTCTGCCCCGAACTCGACGAACGAAGGAACCTGCATCGCGGGGGACACAGCGGAGATCGGCACGCTGTGCACGACCCACCCCGAGTGCGGCGCCGCCGGAACCTGCTCACTCGCCCAGGAAGACGCGGACATGAACGATACGGGCGACGCCTGCGAGCCGATCATCGTCCCGGAGCCGGGTTTCGCGACGGGATTGCTCCTATCGCTCGTCAGCCTCGCACTCTACTCGTCCATTTTTCGGATCCGGCAAGGCCGGCCGCGTGCCGTGAGACCCGCCTAGGTTCGATTTCAGGACCACACATGCAGACAAATTGCCGGCGGCGCCGGTCCAATCGGCCATCGAACCGAGAAAAGGTCGACACAATGAAGGACTCGCGGCCACTTCCCAACTGAACTCGACCGCCGAACTCATCGGTCTGGTCAGGTCTAAGACAGGGAACCTACGCCATGAGCCAATCCGAATTCGTCCAGAGCCTCCGAATCGCGATCGTCCGCGGCTCTCTCGCGGGACTCGTGCTCGCCGGGATCATGGTCTTGGCACTCCACGCAACCCAACTCGGCGTCCCTTCAGACGAGATCACGCTGGCGTCGTACGGATCTGACGACATGCCGCTCGCGAGCGAGACGGTTGCCACGAAAGAGAACACGCTCAAGGAAACCGTCCAGGTTGCCTTCGCGCGCTAGATAGGTCGGCTCTTCGACGGTTCGAACTCTCTCGAACCCTCCGCTCATCTAGCCCGTCTCTCGCGTCTCTACCTCAACTCCCGCCATGATCCGAGCGCGCTCACGCGCAGCTTCGTCGATCGCGTCGAAGGGAGTTTGCTCGACGATCCCACTCTCATTCAATCGGATCCATAGGGATCGACACTGGCTTGCCCATGCTCGGCATAGCGTGCCAGCCCCTGGCGGATGTTGAGAAACTTGACGCCCTCGTCCCACACTTCGAACCCATATTGAGTTTCCGCTTCGAGGTAGACGACCGTCCCCGGGCCACACTGCCGGCGCCCCATCGAAAATCCCCCCTCGAGGATGTACATGATCTCGTCGTGGTCGTGGCTATGCACCGGCGCGACGAGCCCGCCCGGGAGCCAATTCACGTGCACCCAAGGCCCCGCTTCGAGATCACCCACCAATTGCCCCCCGCCGTCGGGGTAGTCACCGCTGCCCTTCGCGCCCCCTCGAATCCAGGGTGCATCGTCGATGTGCATGATGATGGCGCGTCCCATCGCTCTCTCCGATTCATGTGGCTGACCTAGTTGGGGTTAGCTTCCTGGGGTGCGTTTTGCCAGCTAGCATTGCCGGTCGAATCGAAGACCGAGTCGACGACGTGTCGCGTCGACCCATTCCATCCGGCCTAGCGAGCACAATGATGCAGTCACACATGCACCCCATCATCGATGCCGACGGTCATATCGTTGAGCCCGAGGAAACCTGGACCCGCTTTCTGGATCCGCGTTTCCTCGACGCGGTTCCGCGGCCCGTGCGCGATGGGAACGGATTTTTCTTTCGCGCGGGCGAAGTCGAGAGCTTCCAAATGCAAGCGCGACCGGAGAGCCTCGCTGCTCCCCGCGAAAGCGGCCAACGAAGCGGAGGGATGATCGCGCGGGCAGGCGCCGCCGATCCCGCGAACAGGATCGAAGACATGGACCTCGAGGGCTTCAAGCGGGCGGTGCTCTATCCGACCTACGGATTGATGGTCCAAGGTGTCCGTGACCCCGAGGCGGCGAACGCGCTTTGCCGAGCGATCAACGAATGGATCGCCGACTACTGCCACCACGACTCCAAGCGTCTACTCGGCGTTGGCGTTCTTCCACAAACCGACCCCAAGGCCGCACTCAACGAGGCGCGTCACTGCATCGAAAACCTGGGCATGATCGGCGTTTGGCGACGCCCCGAGCGCATCCCGGGAACCCCGGCCCTGCACGATCCCGGCTACGAACCGCTCTGGTCCTACCTCGAAGAATCGGGTCGCCCCCTCGCCCTTCACCCGGGTTTGAACGGCATCGTTCCCTGCGATGAACTTCGCCATCGCTATGACGACAACTACGGCGCGATGCACGCCGTTCACTTTCCTATGGAACAGATCATGGGCCTAACAGACATGATCTGCTTCGGCGTGCTCGACCGGCACCCGCGCCTTCGCGTGGCCTTCCTCGAAACAGGCGCGACCTGGGCACTCGCCCAGCTCCATCGGCTCGATGAGCATCTCGAGCTCTTCGGATTTCCGGAGAAACCGAAGGAGAAGCCGAGCGACCAGTTCCGTCGCCAGGGCTTCGTCAGCGTGGAAGAAGCAGAACCCGGCCTTGCCTCCGTACTCGACGCCTATCCAGACTCGGTGATGTTCGCCTCGGACTATCCTCATGGCGATGGCGTCTTTCCCGGCGCCGCGAAGGAATTGCTTGAAACCGATGCGCTCAATCAGAATCAGCTCGAGCGTGTCCTCTACAAGAACGCTGAGCACTTCTACAACCTCTAAGCCTCAGCCCCAGGAGAATCTATATGCCCGGCCTCGACGACATGACCGTCCGCGACGCAATCTTCGGCCTGCGAGCGACGCGCATTTTCGAAGACAAGCCTATCCCGCAGCCCGTGCTCGACGAAATGCTCGAAGCCGCGACGATGGCGTGCAGCTCGGGCAACACGCAGCCTTGGGAATTTGTCGTCGTCACCGACCGGGACGTCAAGCTTCAACTCAAGGAGCAGATGGTCGACGCGTTTTCGACGATCGACGAAGAACGCGCACAAACGAAGGAACAACTCACCGATAGCTCCGGCCGCTCTGTGACGGGCCGTGCCGCGGTCGACAACCTCGAAAAGGCCGGCGCCATCGTCGTCGTGTGCTGGAACCCGGAGCGCGGCATCCGCATGAAGGGCGAGTACGAAGAGAACCCGGACGGCACGCTTCGCGAGACGCGCGAAATCCCCGGCGGCCGAGGCGTGAGTCTCTTCCAGTCTGCCCAAAACCTGATGCTCGCCGGGCGCGCGCATGGCGTGTGCTCGCTCTTCACGACCTTCTTCTTTTTGAAGAACGATGAGATCAAGAATATTCTGGGAATTCCTCCACAGATCTTCATGGAGTGCGCGGTCTTCCTTGGATACGGAGACGAAAAGCTCGGCAAGCCGAAGCGCATCCCCGTTCCGAAGGTCTCTCACTTGAACCGCTGGGGATCGGCCTACGTCCCCGCGAACGAAGACTGAAAGGCAGACCCGTTATGCCGGTCGTCGCAGAGCCACTCAGTCGCCACATCGGCGCTGAAATTTCCGGGGTATCCCTCGCGGATCTCTCGAGCGAAGTCGCAGACGAGCTTCGCGACCTCTTACACAAGTACCATGTGCTTTTTCTGCGCGATCAGCCGATCACGCCGCATCAGCTCGCGGAAGCAGCTCGCCAATTCGGCCCCCTCGAAGTGCACGCCTTCGCCCGTCACCTCGAGGATCCACCGGAGGTCGGCATCCTCGATCAGACCGAACCCAACAAGGATGGCGCGAACAACTGGCACACCGATTCGACGTTCCAGCCTGAACCTCCCTTTGGCTCCATGCTTCAAGCGGTGCAACTCCCTACGGTCGGCGGCGACACGACCTGGGCCTCAATGATCGCCGCCTTCGATGCGCTCTCTCCCATGATGCAGGAAACGCTCGACGGCCTAACGGCGATGCACGATGTCCGTGGCCCGTTGCTTCGAGCCGTAGCAGGCGGGCACGCCGTTCAGGGTATCGATGAAGTGATCGCCGAGTGGCCGCCTCGCGAGCATCCCGTCGTCTGTCGTCATCCCGAAACGGGCCAGCGCTTCCTCTATGTGAACTCCAACTTCACAACGCGGATCAACGAGGTCACGGAAGCCGAGAGCGACGCGCTGCTCCTCTTCCTCTTCCAGCATGTCCGCACGCCCGAGTTCCAGGTTCGCTTTCGCTGGAACGAAGGATCGGTCGCTCTCTGGGACAATCGCTGCACCCAACACTACGCCTCCGCCGACTACGATGAGCGACGCATCATGCATCGCGTCACGATCGCCGGAACCTGGGCGCCGAGCGCGAACTAACGCGCGGCAAACGCTGCGCTCTCTGAAACAGGGGCTCGCGCCCCGGAGAACCCGATGGACTTCGAAATCCAACCCATGACGGCGACACTCGGTGCCGAAATCCGCGGCATCGACCTCACGGGCGAAATCGACGACGCGACGATTGTGTCAATCCGTCAGGCCTTGCTCGACCATCTCGTGCTCGTCTTCCGCGATCAAGATATGGAGACCGAGCATCACATCGCTTTCGCAAAACGATTCGGCGAGATCAAACGCCCCCCGGTCGCCACCAATCATGGCGGCCCGCCGGAAGTCAACGTGATCGACCAGGATGATCCCCGCGGCGAAGGAGCCGACGCGTGGCACGCAGATAACACCTATACGATGCAACCGCCGATGGGCTCGCTGCTACGCGTTCTCAAGCTCCCCTCGGTCGGGGGAGACACTTCCTTCGCGAGCATGTACGCGGCGTACGACGCGCTCTCGCCGACGATCCAGAATCTGTGCGACCAGCTCGTCGCCGTCCACGACGTCACGCGATCCCTCTCCCGGGCGATCGACCGGGGACATAGCACGGCGAACCTCGCCGAGGTCACCGCCGCATTTCCACGCGTCGAACATCCCGTCGTAATCGTGCACCCGGAGACAGGGCGCCGCGCGCTCTTCGTGAACGTGAATTCCACTGTCCGTATCAAGGGCATGCCCCCTGCCGAGAGCGACATGCTGCTCCGTTACCTCTTCGAACACGTCAAAGCGCAGGAATTCCAGGTCCGCGTGCGCTGGGACACGCGCTCCCTCGTCTTCCTCGACAACCGATGTACTCAACACTACGCGGTCCCGGACTACCGCGAGCGGCGGGTCCTCCACAGGGTCGCGGTCGAGGGAGAGCGGCCCGTCGGAATCACGGAAAACGCCTCCTAGAAGGGCGCGCGATCGGCGCTTGACGGTGATAGGGTATTCCCCATGAATACTGAATCGATCGGCGAACTGAGGCTTACGAACGAAGACCGGATGGGCACGGAGGGATATCCGTGGGAAGAATGGGATCGACTGCGCCAAGACGCGCCGATCCATTGGTACGAACCACCGGATGACTACGAACCCTTCTGGTCGATCACGCGACACGCTGACATCCTGACCATCTCGAAGCGCGCCGACGTCTTCGTCAGTCGGCAGAGGCTGCGCCTCTTTGCTCGCCCAATCGAGAACCATATGCGCGCCACGCGCGAAGCGCTCGAGGCCAACTTCGGGCCCGCAAACGGCGCGCCCCTCTCGTTCAATGACATGGACGCCCCGCATCACCTGAAGTACCGAAACCTAACAAGTCGCCACTTCACGCCCCGCGCGATGCGCGGCTTCGCGGACAAGATCGCCGCGCTCGCGAAGGATCACGTCGGTCGATTCGCTCGCAGCCTCGAAGACGATGGCGCGGACGGTGCACCCCTCGACCTGGTGGAGAAGCTTGCCGTCAAGGTGCCGACTGCGGCGATCTTCCAGATGCTCGGTGTCCCGCCCGACCAACATGATGAGCTCTTCACGTTGTGGGAGGGCACGGTTCGGCGTCCCGACGAAGCGCGGGAAGCGGATGAAGACGTCGCGAGCGTCTTCTTCAATCCCGACGGAGACGGTCAGCGATATCTGGCAAAGATGATCGACGAAGCACGGGAACGCGGGGCGACGGGCGATGACCTCCTCGACACCCTCCTTCAGGCGCGCGTCGACGACGAACCGCTTCCCCAGCAGGCACTCGTCTCGTACGTGATGTTGCTCATTGCCGCAGGGCTCGACACGACACGCCACGCGACGACCGGCGGAGTCCACTTGCTTCTCCAGCATCCGGACCAACTCGCACGCCTGGCCGCGGACCCGTCGCTCATCGACTCAGCGGTTGAGGAGATCCTTCGCTTCACGTCGCCCGTGATCCACTTCATGCGAACGGCGGTCGCGGATTTCGAGATCGGAGGAAAGACGATTCGCGAGGGCGAGTCGGTCAGCCTCTGGTATCCGTCGGCCAACCGCGATGAAACGGTCTTCGACCGTCCGTACCAGTTCGACATCACGCGTGACCCCAATCCGCATCTCGCCTTCGGCGGATACGGACCTCATTTCTGCATCGGCGCTCACCTCGCGCGGACCCAGCTCCGCGCGGTCTTCACGGAGTTGCTCCCGTTGCTGCCGAGCGTCGAAGTCGCGGGCGAACTCGTGCGCATGCGCAATCTGCACGTCGGAGGCTACACAGCGCTCCCCGTTCGACGCCGGGAAGGCACCGCCCTCGCGAGTTAGGTCGCCGCCGAAAGGAAGCATGACTTCAACGCATCGAGAGCCCGCACCAGACGGCGTGAAGATTGGCCCCGTCGCCCATCATCTGCTCCTCGAGAACGAGGACATCAAGATCTGGCAGGTCGACACGCCCGCCGGAGAAACCTTCTGGCATCACTATCACGATTTCGACTACGTGCTCTTTCACGTGACCGAGATGTTGGGCGCGGTCTATCACGCAAACGAGGAGCACGACCGCGTCTGGCGGTCGCGACTCGAAGCGGGGGAAACCCTCGACGAGAGTCTCGGCGGGTGGTGCTACGAGCACGGTGTGAACTTCATCCCGGGGACGGGATTTCTGTCGCCCGGCTATGCCAATGTCGGGAAGACTCGATTCATCGCAGCCTTGATCGAAGTCAAACGCGAGCGACGTGCGGACCAGTCAGGCGTGGGCTTCGTCCGGAGCGACGCACTCGTCGGCCTACTCCCTAGACCGGGAACAACGATGCTGCTTGAGAACGATCGCGTTCGGGTGTTCGAGACCCTACTCGAACCCGGAGCGCGAACCGAACCACGAAACCGACTCGACACAGCCGTCTACGTGATCGACGGCGGGAGCGTCTGCGTACACGACGGTTCGAACGCACGCGAGGAATCCAGGGAAAGCACGAGCGGACATTGGTTGCCTGCAGCAGAGACCCACGTGCTTGAGAATGTCGGGGCGGCCGACTATCGGGAGATCAGTGTCGAGCTGAAATAGGCCCGCTCCGCACCTGCCCTAACCCCATCGCCGCCCCGGACTAAGGCCCGTAGTTCGCCCCGCCCCAAAGCCCGAGACCCCAGATCATGGGGGCGGTCATTTGTTCGCTGATCGTGTTCGACGAGCGGCCGGCCGGATTCGTCACAGAGACTTCGATATTCGCGAGACCCGAAATCAGCGCGACCGGGGTCATGCCTCGGATCGTCGTGTTGTCAATCACCATGGCCGTCACCGTCGCTTCATCGGACGTTCCGCCCGCGAAGGGCGTTCCCGACGTTGCGCGAAAGCGCACGGAGGCCGAGCCCGAGCCCTGAGCGAAGCCGGTTCCGGTTGCCGTGAATGCCGTCGGCGTATTCACGACGACGGGGCCGCCCAGACTGGAGAGGGTCGGCGGATAGAGCGAAGACCCGTCATCGCTACACCCTGAGAGCGTCATCGTTACGAGCATCGCCAGCAGCAGGGCTGGAAGGAGTCTGCGGAAGCGGTTGCGCGTGCTCATGCCAGTCCCTCCTTAGGGTAGATTGCCAATTGCCACGAAGTGAAAAAGCGAGTCGGTTGCCGTTCCGGCGCTCGTCCTGAACGTGACCGTCGTCGTTTGCACTCCTCCGGAAAAGGTGGAAACCGTCGTGGAAACTCCCACAGCAGAGTTGACCGGCGTAAAGACGGGAACGGCGATTCCGCCGAGAATTCCGGCCGGAATCGTAATCTCGTATCGCCCGACAGCGATTCGAGCAACGGTCACGCTCCCGTTGGAGACAAATTGGGCAACGCCGAGCGAATCAACTACACCGGTCACGGCCGCCTTCGTATTCGACTCGAGCGCCACGATCGCACTCGCCTGGGCCACAACCGTTGCCTCAAGCGCCGCCACCCGCGTGAGCAGCGAATCAATCCGTGCGTCGTTGTCGTTGATTTCGGATTCATGGGCCGAGAAATTCGAGTTAATCGTGGAAGCGCTCGCGACATCCCCATCCGTGAACGTATTCGGAGTGGCGACCGATCCGGCGGAGGCGACCGGCGCAAGCAATGCGGAGAGGACCAGCCCGAGAAGGCTTTGAAGAGCGATGGAGCGGGTGCGAGAGGAACTGAGCGATCGGCGCGGCATAGATTTCCTTGGGTATCAGGGTGGGAACGGTGACGTCGCGCCATCTAAGTGCACGACGATCGATCCAGCAGCGCGAATTCTATGTTGTCGGATCTAGCCGAATCATCCTGCTGATTAGCAGGGGGTAAGACGCTCAGTCGCGTCTCATTCCCTAGGCTCCGTCCAAGGAGGATCCCGCTTGGACCGATCGCTATCGCCTCATCTCAATCGAACGCGGATTCGCGTTCCCGAAGCATTCGCCGTGCTCCTGACATTCCTGTTGGTTCTCTCCGCCGGCTGTGTTGCGCGCGCGCCAGGCGAACCTCATGGGCCTGCAAGCCGTACAGGATTCTCTCAACAGGGGCTCGACGAAATCACCCACGTTCTGCAAGCCGCCGTCGATCGCGGCGAGCTCGGCGGCATCGTCACGTTCGTGCATCGCCGCGGCACCCTCGCGCAGATCGATGCAGTCGGCTCTCAAGACGTCGCCGGGACAAAGCCCATGGCGCGAGACACGATTTTTCGGATCGCGTCAATGACCAAGCCGATCACGAGTGTGGCAGCGCTGATCCTTCTTGAGGAGGGGCATTTTTCTCTTGAGGATCCCGTCGACCCCTGGCTGCCTGAACTCGCCAATCCAACCGTACTCCCGGACCCAACCGCGCCGCTCGACACGGCGATTCCCGCGAGCGGACCGATTCGCGTGATCGATTTACTGACGCATCGCTCGGGAATCGTGACCCCCCGCAACCTGCCCGGCCCGCTGCGAGCGGCACTCACCAAAGCAGACGCGGATAACGCCGCGGGATACGATGTCTGGATGAAATGGATTGGAGAGATGCCCCTCGCCAACGAGCCGGGGACCGTCTTCAACTACGGAAACTCCCTCGATGTCCTGGGCGTCTTCGTTGAACGGGTCGCGGGAATGCCCCTCCCTCAATTTCTCGAAGAGCGAATCTTTGAGCCCCTTGAGATGCGCGACACCGCCTTCCTGGTGCCCACCGAAAAGAAGGATCGATTCGCGCAACTTCACTCCCTCGGACACGTTCCGGCGAGTTGGATTCCCTCACCGGATGCGGTCCCCGGCTTCCCGTCGGGAGCAGGCGGCCTCTACTCAACAGGAGATGACTATCTCCGCTTCGCTCGCATGCTCCTTGGCCGCGGCGCGTTAGGCGACGTTCGCATCCTCAAGGAAGAGACCGTCGACGCCATGACCGCAAACCGACTCACTCCAGAGCAACGAGAGGGAACGCCCTTTGGCGGAGAGACTCCGCATTGGCGCGGGCAGGGGTTCGGGCTCGGCGTCGCGATCAAAGATGACGCGAAAATCAAGACGAGAGAGCTCGGCATCGCATCCGCCGGCTCCTTCGCCTGGCCGGGCGTATTCGGTACCTGGTGGGCAGCCGACCCCCAGGAGGACATGATCATCGTCTTTCTTGTTCCCGGCGGGAACGCCCTCGCCACCCGTTGGGCGTTCCAGGAGGCGGTCTACGGCGCGATCACGGACTAACGCGAAGCGACATTCTCGCTTCGAACGTCAAGCCCGTCACTTCGTCGGGCCCTGTCCCGATGTCCTCACGAGAGTCCAGACGATTCAGTACACTTCGTCTAGTGGCCGCCTTTAGGAGGACATGAAATTTGACGTTCCCGATCCCCCTAGAGACTCTTGAAGTCGGCATCGGCCTCCTCGTCCTGGGGCTGCTCTGGGGTTCCTGGTTCTCCGGGCGCGCGCGAATCGCACCCAGGGGCCATTGGCCGATGGCCTGGGCGGTGCTGGTCGCAATCGGCGGTATGCGCGTCGGAGGCGTACCCGGCCACTACGAACTCATCCCCACCGTCGCGTTCTGGGCGCTCTTGGTTGCCGGTGCCTATCGATATGCCGAGCGCCCGACTCCCGGCTGGCTTATCCCCGCGAGTCTGGGGACCTGCGTCGCCCTCACGCTCGCGTTCCTCGAACCGACCTTCCAGATCGCCGGATGGCTCTCAGTAACCACGGCCTGGTTGGGTGCCCTCGTCGCCGCCACCGTCGTCCATCGGGCAGCGAAGTCTCGGAACGCCTCGATGCTCCATCGACTACTTCCACTCGGATTCATCGCGACGGTCACCCTCGGCAGCTTTGATCACTTCGTTGCAGAACGCGGACTCGACACGATCTCCATCTGGCTGGTCGGCGGCATCCTGGTCGCGGCACATCAAGCGATCGCGATTTTCGATGTCATCCGAGGGCGCGCCGATGACATCGCAGGGGAGCTCGAAGAGTCGGTCTCTACACTGCGGTCAACTCTTGAAGCAACCGGGGAAGGCATCCTCGTGGTCGACAGAAACGGTCGATATACGAGCTATAACCGCGCGTTCGGTGAGATGTGGCGCATCCCGGAAGACGTCCTTGCGCGTCGCGAGAGTGACTCGGCCCTCGCCTACTCGAAAGACCAGTTGGTCGACCCCGATGAGTTCTACAAACAAGTGAAGCGCCTGTACGCAGATCCCGAGGCGGAGAGCTTCGACACCCTTGAGTTCAAGGACGGACGGACCTTCGAGCGTTATTCGCGCCCCCAACGCATTGGAGACGAGATCGTCGGACGCGTCTGGAGCTTTCGTGACGTCACAGAGCGAAGGCGAGCAGAGCGACTTCTGGAGCGCAACCGCGAGCAGCTCGAGGAGCTTGTCGAAGAGCGCACGCGCGAACTCGTTGAGTCGAGAGACCAGCTACGTCAAGCGGATCGCCTCGCCGCGATCGGCACGCTCGCCGCGGGCGTTGCGCACCAGATCAACAATCCCGTCGGCGCGATCCTCAACGCCTCGGAATACGCGCTGCTCTGTGAAGACGAGGAGGAGGCCATCAACGTCTTCAAAGAGGCCCTCCGGTCGAACGCGGAAGAGGCGCGTCGATGTGGATCGATCGTGCGGGGCATGCTCCAATTCGCCCGACAGGAGCCTGTCCCCAAGGTCGCCGAAGACCTCAACGAGGCCGTTCGACAGGCGACGCGCGCGGTCGAGAGCTACGCAACGCGCAACAATGGGAACATTCAGCTCGACATCTACCCCCAGCCCATCGAATTTCCGATGAGCCTTCTCGAGATGGAGCAGGTCATCGTGAACCTTCTCCGCAACGCCATTGAAGCCGCGCCCCCGAAGCCGGAAGTTGGTGTCGTTACACGGCTAGACGGAAAAACGGCCCGTATCGAGGTCAGCGACAATGGGCGCGGAATCGAGGATAAGTATCGCACCGAAATCTTCGACCCCTTCTTTTCAACGCGTATCATCGAGGGGGGAACCGGCCTCGGCCTGAGCGTCGCGCACGGGATCGTGACCGACCACGGCGGGCAGATCGCCGTAACCCGGTCGGATGAGCGCGGGACAACCTTCACGATCGAGCTTCCCCTCGAGTAACCGTCTCAGTAGCGCCTCATCGCATGATCCTGTTTTCCGCATAACGTCCGACGCTGCGGACACGCACCACACACGAACAAGGAACCCCCGCTATGTCCGAAAGTCCCTTCGACCCCGAATTCCGGTCCGCTGCCCGCTTTCTCCCGCGAGGCATCGCACGATCGTGGAATCTCCCACTGATTCGCTTCATCGGTTCCCTCACGAGCCGAGGCGCGGACCCCGAGAACGTCGAGATCGAGGACAGCGGAGCCGGCCCCGTCCGAATCCATCGACCCGCTTCTCGCGGGACCGAGGCGCTGCCCGCCGTGTTGTGGCTCCACGGAGGCGGGTTCCTCGTCGGATCCCCCAAGCAGGACGACGCACTCTGTCGCCAGATTGCGGACGAGTTGGGCGCGATCGTCGTCGCGCCCCTCTATCGACTCTCCCCCGAGCATGCCTTCCCCGCAGCACTCGATGATGCCTACGCAGCACTAACGTGGCTCGCAAAACGTGACGACGTCGACACGACTCGAATCGCGGTCGCGGGCGCAAGTGCCGGCGGCGGCCTCGCAGCACAGATCGCGTTACACGCTCGCGACCTAGGCGAGATTCGCCTCGCCGCACAGATCCTTGTCTACCCGATGCTCGACGATCGAACCGTCAATCGAACGGACCTTGATGAGAGCGTGTTCCGACTGTGGGACAACACGTCGAATCGAATCGGCTGGTCCGCCTACCTCGGACACGAGGCCGGCGCAGACGAAGCCAGCGCCATTGCCGCCCCTTCACGCAACGAAGACCTCAGCGGGCTTCCGCCGACATGGATCGGCGTCGGTTCGCTCGACCTGTTCTGCGATGAAGACATGGCCTACGCGGAGCGGCTACGTGCAGCGAATATCGACTGCGAGACGATCGTCATCGACGGGGTCTTTCACGGGTTCGACGGAATCGTGGCGGACTCGGCGGCAACCCAACGATTCCGGGAGTCGATGTTCGCGGCGATGCGAAAACTACTCGCTGCCCCGGCGTGAACACCGAAGGTCCGCCCCCGATTCTTCGTTAGTTTCCCTCGCCCGGGCCGGACACCATCTGCTTCCAGGGTTCACCGAGTTCGACCACACCGAGATAACCGCCGCCCACGCCAATATCGTCGTGGATACCGAAGCCGAGCAGATCACGGGCGCGAGGCGAGAGCTCGCGCACGATTTCGGGAGGCGTCGAGAGACAGTTGTTCTCTTCGGTTCGCAGCCATCCAAGCGTGTAGCTGACGTGAATCCCGCGCCGCACGGCGCCGCTCGTCACGTTGCTCCCACCAGCGTGGAAGGTGCTGCCGAGATAGACCACAGCGCTGCCCGCCGGCATGCCGACCGCCACTGCTTCGTGTGGCTCGGGGTATCGTCCCTCTTCCCAACGATGGCTGCCCGGCACGACCAACGTCCCGCCGTTCTCCGGCGTGAATTCGTTGAGGGCGATCAGTGAGGCGAGCTGTACCTCACCCGGCAGCTTGGGCAATCGCTTCCAAACCCATTCGTCCCGATGGAGATACTGCGCCTCGCTCCCAGGACAGCGCTCCATCACGTGCGCGATATTGAGCTGGTAGTCGGCGCAGTTCGGTAGAAGCACGCGATCGCAGATCGACAGATAGCGGGGATGGCAGAGCACATGCTCATTGAACGCCTTGGATTTGCCCGCAACGCCGGTCACGTGCCGAACGGCATCCCCAAAGAAGCTCGCGATCGCCTCACTCGGAAAGTCGCGCTCAAGGTGGCGTTCCGACTCCATGAGATCGTCTACGTCACGATTGAGGGCATCGAGCCCTTCCCGTGACAGGAAATCGTCGATGATGACGGCACCGAATTCATCGAGTGCGGCAAGCATCGTCTCGTCGCTCGCGCTCGCTTCGATCGTCGGAATTTGCTCACCCATCGTTCTCTCCTTGCGTGGATCTGCCCCGGTCAGAATAGGCGATTTCTTCGCAGGCGCGCTACCCTCGAAGGTCCCACGCGAAGACCGCCTGAACCTCGCTATCCTCGCTCCTACCTCCGGAAGCCGGAGCGAACGGAGATGCAGATGAAAGATCGGATCGAGTCGGCACTCAGCGCCTGGGGCAAATGGGTCGCGACGCATCCCTGGCGAGTGATCCTCGCCGTGCTCCTCATGACGGGCGCGCTCGGCACCCAAATTCGTCACTTCTACATGGAAACGTCGAACGACGCCTACTTTCATGCCGATGATCCGGTCGTTGTGCAGAACGACGCCTTCAAGGAGATCTTCGGACGCGACGCGGGTAT
>Ga0316209_1001837_pt1 | contig 19517 bp, 18 predicted proteins | sample 6monopyrite_MG_FD_204945 | JGI IMG/M metagenome (GOLD analysis project Ga0316209, IMG submission 204945) | Microbial mat bacterial communities from mineral coupon in-situ incubated in ocean water Damariscotta River, Maine, United States -... | ecosystem: Environmental > Aquatic > Marine >...
GCTGTGCTTTGTTCATGGATAAATCCTCTAGTGGTCACATGCCGGGTGTGGCGTGTGTAGAGGAATTATCGTAGATATAGCGAATTTAATGTATTTTCTGCCGCAGAGCGGCTTCGTTCAACAAGGCCATCAAAAGGGACACAAAATACTTGGCTGTGCTCCTTCGTCGCTTATTTTAGCCAAGCATTTTCCGCCCATTATGGCGGCGTTGTGAAGAAGCTATTTCTACTCGCAATTTCAGTCTCAATTTATAGACTTGCGGGTAGTCCAGTTAGACCTAGCCAAATGACTTTACCAGAGCCAATTGAGGTGGTCGTCGCATAGAGAATACGATGAATATTCGTGTAGAAAAAAATTCAGATAGAAAAAAGATCTGGCAGCTCAATGTTGAAGCCTTCGGGGCAAACGCAGAAGCAAATTTAGTCGATGCGCTTCGAATAAGCGGCATAGATTATATTTCTTTAATTGCCGAAGAAGGTGGCAATATCGTTGGACATATTCTTTTCACTCCTGTGGAACTAACCAATAATCAATCTGAATTAAAAATTATGGGTCTAGCTCCAATGGCCGTTGCAAAATACCACCGCCAACAAGGAATTGGTTCTCAGCTGATTAAAATTGGATTAGAGCGCTGTGTTACCCAAGGCTATGATGCGGTAGTTGTTCTTGGGCATCCAGATTACTACCCCAAGTTCGGTTTTACTCCTTCGGAAAAATATGGAATTAAATCGGAGTATGATGTTCCTGATGATGTGTTTATGATTTTAGAGTTAAAGAAAGGCGCTTTGAATAAAAAACAAGGAACCATTAAATATCACGAAGCTTTCGCAGGTGTGTAGCAAGTGAGTCCGGCCTACCGTCACCAGATATTTATTCCCAGAAACCTAAAGAGCTTGTAAGTTCGTTGCCTTGTTAAAACTCTACGTTATCCTGGCGCGATGTACAGGTTGCTGATGGTACTTATTCTGCAGTTTAACGAATAGATCAATTTAAAAATCAGATTTTCGTGCCCGATTTTTCCTTCTGCGCTGAATCTGTCTAAGAATGCCGCGTTATAAAAACTCCTTTTTGAGATAAATAATTTTTTTTACAGTTGTAAATTAACTAATTTCATCAAAGTGTGAATATTTACTGTTAGGCCGCCCAGAATACCCTTATATTTTTTACAGGCTTCAGTAGGAGGTAGCCGGAACCGTGTTAGAGGATATTAGGAGAATAGCTGTTCCGCTAAGACATTTTTATACTTCATAACAGGACAATAACAATATGAGAAATCTCAAGAAAAAATTACTGGTTGCTGCCGCGGCGTCTGCCGTTACGGTTGCTCTGCCAGTTCTTGCAACCCACACGTGGGGGAATGCAAGTGGAACTTATCACTGGGACGGAGCGTCTCTGCCGGTGCAATTATCCGTCATTGACAGTGTGACTAATGATTGGCAGGACGAGCTGGACAATTCAATTGTTCAATGGAATGTTTCTTCGTCATTAAATTTAGCGATCACTTCTGCCAATGATAGCGCCGCGACTCGCAGTGCTTGTGCCATCGCCAACGGTGAAATTCGCGTATGTAACGACACCTACGGTAGCACTGGCTGGTCTGGACTGGCTTCGTTAAACATTGACAGTAACAATCACATTTTGTGGGGAACCGCGAAAGTCAATGATAGCTACACAATGGGACAAGCCGATCGCAATAAGGTTATGTGTCAGGAAATCGGTCATCTGTTTGGTCTGGGACATACCAGCGAAAATGGCACCAGTCAGCAGACCTGTATGGATTACGCAAATGATCCAACCAACAGTCAATGGCCAAACGCTCACGACTATGAACTGCTGGATCAAATCTACGCACACATCGGCGGTGGCGGTGGCGGTGGCGGTGGTGGCACCGGCGAATTGGCTAACGGCGTAACTGAGTCTAACATCAGCGGTGCAAGTGGCTCAGAAGTTGAGTATTACATTGACGTACCAGCGGGTGCGACTGATTTGTCTTTTGCCATGAGCGGTGGTTCAGGTGATGCTGACTTGTACGTTAAGTTTGGCAGCGCGCCGACTACCAGCAGCTACGATTGCCGTCCTTACAAAAACGGCAACAGTGAAACTTGTAGTTTTGCCTCGCCAAGCAGCGGTCGTTACTATGTGATGATCCGTGCTTACAGCGCTTATTCCGGCGTTAACCTGACAGCTTCATACACTGAAGGTGGCGGTGGCGGTGGCGGCGGTTGCGTCAGCGGTAACGGTGTACTTTGCGACGGCGTTGCAGAAACCAATATCAGCGGTGCGCGACGTTCCGAAACTCGTTACTATATTGACGTTCCTGCAGGCGCTTCTAACCTGTCATTCGCTATGAGCGGTGGTTCAGGTGATGCTGACCTGTACGTTAAGTACGGCAGCGAGCCAAGCACCAGCAGCTATGATTGCCGTCCATATAAAAACGGTAACAACGAAACCTGCAACTTCTCATCACCAAGTACTGGTCGTTACTATGTGATGATCCGCGGTTACAGCGCTTACTCTGGAGTCAGCCTGACCGCTTCTTACGATGGTGGCGCCGCTAGCGCAAGCTCAGCAGCCGGTTCACATGACCATCGTAAAGGAAGACGTGTTGAAGCAAATGCTAACCATGAAATATGGGTTACTAAAAATGCGGACAACACCATGACTATTACTCGCGTTATTTTAGCGGGTAAGCGTAAACTCAAGCACTAAGCTTTTAGTTTAAATAGTCGAAAAGCGCCGGGATTATCCCGGCGTTTTTTTTTTGTCTGCCGATATTTGACTGGCGATTTTAGAGTAGAGCGATCCAATTTCAGATTAGAGCGATCAAGGTTTTGCAGTATTGACAGGCAAGTGTTAGCCTTGCAGCCAATTAATATCTGGCTAGAGATAACAAGTGGACGAAAATACTAATTTGGCGGTTTTGGACTCAGAAAGATTGAGTTACAGACTGATGACACTGGACGATGCTGATCTTTTATTTGAGCTGGATCAGGATAGCGAAGTAATGCGTTTTATAAATAAAGGCAAAAAAACGACTCTTCAGGAAGTACACGAGGTATTTATTCCAAGACTGAAAGCTTATCGAAATGAAGTGAAGGGTTGGGGAATTTGGCAAGTAACTTTAAAGGACTCCGGTCGTTATATTGGCTGGGTTCTGGTTCGTCCGATGGCTTTTTTTAGTGAAAATCCTGAACTGGAAAATCTCGAACTTGGCTGGCGGTTTAAGCGCGACATCTGGGGCAAAGGTTACGCCACCGAAGCGGCCTGCGCGCTAAAAGAAGCCTTAATTAATAAAGGTGGTATCAAGAAGCTATCGGCTATCGCCGTGGAAGCCAACAAAGCTTCCACCAATGTCATGCTAAAACTGGGAATGCGTTATCTCAAAACCGAACTTCACAAAGATCCACTGGGTGATGCCGAGGTGGTTTTTTATGAAATGACCCTTGTATAACTTCGCTATTATTGATCTTTACTATAGACCGTTGCGAGGGCAAGCGTTGACTCTCCCTCTGCCATTGATTAGGATCATGCCACTTTTGAACACCTGCGAGTTACAATGCGGTCACCTTTAACCTTTTCGGTTTATACCCACTCTGAAATGTCCCATTCAAACAATTGGCAAGCTGATCGCCAGGCAGTACTCATTCAACTCGATTTTCACTGTCGAGACTCATTTATATGAGCTCTGACTCCACAGTTCTCACGGTCAATAATCTAGGTATCCGACGCTCGGAAAGATGGCTGTTTCGCCAGCTGGAGTTCAGACTGCGTGCAGGCGAGGTGGTACAGGTAGTCGGCCAAAACGGCGCCGGAAAAACCAGCCTGATGCGAAGCTTATGCGGACTCTTGCCCCACGCAGAGGGTGATATCCATTGGACAGAGCATAACGACGAACCCTGTTTACCGATTTTTTTGGGGCATCTGCCAGCGGTTAAACCGGAGCTGACGGTTTTTGAAAATCTGCATTACCACCCGCTGGCCGGTAAATTTTATGATGACCAGTCGATTGAAGAGGCTATTGAGCAGGTTCGACTGGGTAATTATCTGGATACGCCAGCGCGACATTTATCTGCCGGACAGACGCGCAGAGTCGGCCTGGCCAGACTGCTGCTGGCCGATACCGATTGCTGGGTGCTGGATGAACCTTTCACTTCACTCGACGTTGAAGGTTGTGCCTGGCTGGAAGGCCACATCTGTGACTTTGCCAGGCGGGGCGGGGCGGTGCTAATTACCAGTCATCAGCCGATGAACCTGGCAATTGAGCCAAGGCTGCTTCAATTAAACCAGCCGGGAGTCTCTCAATGCTGATTAAATTACTCCAGAGAGAATTATTGCGGCATTGGCGTTGTCGTCAGGATCTGATCAACCCGCTTATATTTTTTATTCTTACCGTTTCCCTTTTCCCGCTGGCGGTCACGCCAGATGGGCAATTACTCGGTCAAATCGGTAGCGGTATTATCTGGGTTGCGGCATTATTGGCGGCGATGCTGTCGTTAGAGAGCATGTATCGGGATGATTATCACGATGGCACGCTGGAATTATTGTTGTTGCAGTCAGGCTCGTCTTATACCGTGGTCATGGCTAAAATCATTTCCCATTGGTTGACCACCGGACTGCCACTGGTCATCATTTCGCCTTTGCTGGCGGTCATGATGCAAATTTCATCTGAGGGAATAACCGCACTGATGTTGACCCTGCTCATTGGCACGCCGGTATTGAGTTTGATAGGATCGGTGGGCATGGGATTGACCGTCGGCCTTCGTCAGGGCGGCGTCCTGTTAAGTCTGCTAGTATTGCCGCTTTATATCCCGATTTTAATTTTTGGCGCCAGCGCGGTTTCGGCTGCGGCTATGGGCATGGACTACAGCGGTCAATTGGCCTTTATGGGTGCATTTTTACTCGGCAGTATATCGTTGGTGCCGCTGGCATCGGTGGCGGCGATAAGAGTTTCAATCCGTTGAGATCTGAAAATCAGCTCTCAGGCTAAGTTACTATTTTGTTAATGTTGGAGTGTATATGAATTGGCAGTGGTTTCATCGTTTGTCATCACCAAAATGGTTTTACCAGATCAGCGGTAGCCTGCTGCCGTGGTTCTGGGGGATCAGCCTGATTCTGATAGTTGCTGGTTTGTATCAGGGGCTATATAATTCGGTTATTGACTACCAGCAGGGTAGTACCGTACGCATTATGTACCTGCATGTACCCACGGCCTTTGCCTCAATGATGTTTTACGTAGTGATGGCAGTGGCCGCCGCCATTGGTTATATCTGGCGGATAAAGCTCGCCCACATGGCCGCGGTAAGCGCTGCGCCCGTTGGTGCCGCCATGACTTTACTGGCTTTAGTAACCGGATCATTATGGGGCAAGCCTATCTGGAATACCTGGTGGGTCTGGGATGCGCGTTTAACATCCGAGTTGATCCTGCTGTTTCTTTATCTGGGTTTTATGTCACTGCATCAGGCGTTTGAAGACCGCGAGGTCGGTGACCGCGCCGCCGGTGTACTGGCGATGGTTGGGGTGATTAACGTACCTATTATTCATTTCTCGGTGGAGTGGTGGAATACCCTGCACCAGGGAGCAACGATTTCCAAATTTGAAAAACCTTCGATGGATCCGTCAATGCTGATCGCATTGTTGCTGATGATTTTTGCAGTTATCTTGTTTTGTAGTGCCGTGATGATGTACCGAATGCGTAACGAGGTCTTAAGTCGGGAGCAATCTAAAAGCTGGGTAAAAGAGGTGATTGGGCAATGAGTATGAGTGAATTTTTAGATATGGGCGGTTACGGCCTCTATGTCTGGAGTAGCTATGGTATCGCGTTACTGGTTTTTGGTGGCCTGTTTGTCGGGGTCAAACTGCAACGCAAAAGACTAATCAAACAACTCCGTCGACTTTACCGACAGCAAGCTAAAATCAATACAGAGAGTCAACAATGAAACCCTTAAGAAAAAGACGCCTTACTTTTGTTCTCGCTATTATTCTTGGTTTGGGCGCAGCCATAGGGCTCGGTTTGTTTGCAATGAAGCAAAACATTAATTTGTTTTATTCGCCGATGGAAATAGTTGCCGGCGATGCGCCTGTTGGCGTGTTGATCCGCCTGGGTGGATTGGTCAGTAAAGGCTCGGTGCAGCGTGACGCAGACAGCCTGCAGGTTAAATTTCAACTGACCGACAACGCCGAAACCGTATGGGTGAGTTACGATGGCATTTTACCTGATTTGTTTCGAGAAGGTCAGGGCATAGTCACTATGGGTAAATTGCAGGAAAACGGTGTTTTTGTCGCTAGCGAAGTGCTGGCAAAACACGATGAAACCTATATGTCTCCGGAAGTCGCCGACGCCATAAAAAAAGCAGAGGCCGAAGCCAAAGCACGTAAAAGCACACAAGAGTAAATAATTCTATGATCCCGGAAATTGGTAATTTAGCGCTAACTTTTGCTTTAGCATTGGCGGTAGTGCAGTTTGTGGCCCCGTTGGCTGGAATTGCAAGCCATCGTTGGCGGCTGGTACTGGTGGCGAAACCGGCGGCAATTTTGCAGTTTATTTTCGTCAGCGTGGCTTTTGTCTGTCTGGCCTGGTCATTTTATGTCAATGATTTTTCCGTATCCTACGTTGCCAGCCATTCCAATCGCTTTTTACCAACAGAGTATCGAATCGCTGCGACCTGGGGCGGGCACGAAGGTTCATTGCTGCTGTGGGTGTTTATATTGAGTAGCTGGACTTTCGCCGTTGCCATGCTGAGCAAAAGTCTCCCTGCGCTGACGCGTGCGCGCGTGTTAGCTGTTCTTGGCGGAGTCGCCATCGGCTTTATCAGTTTTATTCTGTTTACTTCAAATCCATTTGATCGTTTATTACCGGTTTTTCCGATCGAAGGCAGTGATTTAAATCCATTACTGCAAGACCCTGGTTTGGTATTTCATCCGCCGTTGCTCTACATGGGTTACGTGGGTTTTTCTGTCGCTTTCGCTTTTTCATTGGCGGCGCTTCTGGAAGGCCGTATCGATACCCTGTGGGCGCGTTGGGTAAGACCCTGGACTCAGGCGGCCTGGATGTTTTTGACCCTGGGGATCGCCGCCGGAAGCTGGTGGGCTTATTACGAGCTGGGTTGGGGTGGCTGGTGGTTCTGGGATCCGGTAGAAAATGCTTCTTTCATGCCCTGGCTCGTAAGTACTGCACTATTACATTCATTAGCCGCAACGGAAAAACGTGGCGTATTTAAAGCCTGGACCACGTTGCTGGCGATCGCTGCATTTAGTTTCAGTCTACTCGGCACTTTTCTGGTGCGCTCGGGTGTACTGACCTCGGTCCATGCCTTTGCCAATGACCCGGTTCGCGGAACTTATATTCTAATTTTTCTTGGTGTGGTTGTGGGTGCGTCACTGACCTTGTTCGCGGTGCGCGCGTCAACCGTTTCGGTGACCAGCTGGTTTGGCTGGTTGTCGCGAGAAGTTTTGTTCTTAATTAACAATCTGATCCTGGCGGTTGCTACCCTGATGATCCTGATTGGTACTTTGCAGCCGATAATCGCCGAGCTGTTTGACTTGGGAAAAGTTTCCGTCGGTCCGCCTTATTTCAACCTGATCTTCAACTCGCTGATGGCACCCTTGATTTTCCTGATTGGTTTAGGGCCTATGGTTAACTGGCGTCAATTTAGTCTGAGCGAATTGGTCAAGCGCTGCAAAAACGCGTTCATTGTTTCTGTGGTTGCCGGGTTAACCGTGGTTTACGCCGAATTTAGCCGAAGCTCACTGGATTTGTTTCAAATATTTTTGGGCATTTTTCTTGCCGTGTGGGTTTGCGTGCTTAACCTGGCCGATTGGCTCAAACGCGCGAAAAGAAAAAAGGGTATTCAACCCGGCAAGGTTTCGGCAAGTCATTACGGGATGTACTCAGCACATATCGGTCTGGCCATCGTAGTGGTTGGTGTGGTGTTATCTTCGCATTTGTCGGTAGAAAAAAATGTGCGCATGGGTATTGGCAACGTTCAAGTTGTCGAAGGCTACGAGTTTAAATTTGAAGCTCTGGACGACTTTGTCGCCTCCAATCATGATGGTTTGCGCGGGCGTTTTGCGGTCTCCAAAAATGGCGAGCCGGTCACTTTTCTCTACCCGGAGAAGAGGCAATATCACGCTTCCGGCCAATGGATGACGGAAGCCGGAATCGATTCAAGCTTTACCCGTGACCTTTATATTGCCCTGGGTGAAAAGCTGCCTCATAGCGAGGATTGGGCGGTTAGAGTCTACGTAAAGCCGTTTGTCAGCTGGTTATGGATGGGCGGATTACTGATGGGGCTGGGCGGCGTGCTTGCAATGACCGACAAGCGCTATCGCAATAAGGCAAAGCAGAAGGACGCTGCAGTTAAGGAAAACCAGGACACGGCGATCGCGGAGGCGGCGTCATGAGTGAGGAAGAAAAAAAAACGGCCGCCAAAAAGAAATTATGGTTGTACTTAATACCACTATTTTTGTTTTTTGCAATGACTTTACTGCTGTTTTCAGGGCTCGGTAAAGATCCAACCAAGCTGGAGTCACAGTTGATCGGTAAGCCGGTCCCTGAGTTTGAAAAACTCCGCTTGCTCGACCCATCTCTGTCAATCACTCAAAACGAACTACAAGGCCCGGCTTTGATTAATGTGTTTGCCAGTTGGTGTCCCTCCTGTTACACCGAACACCCTTATCTGATGAAGCTGGCACAATCTGGCGAAGTGAGAATTTACGGATTGAACTATCGCGACAAGCGCGACGCCGCACTTAACTTTGTGAATAAGCTGGGTAACCCGTATGACTTAATCGTACACGATGATAAAGGGCGCGTGGGCATCGAGCTGGGTGTGTACGGCGCGCCGGAAACCTTTGTGATTGATGGCAGTAACCAGATTGTCTACCGCTATGTCGGCGTTGTGACCGAAGAAGTCTGGCAAAAAATCTTGAAGCCAAAAATGCTGCACGACCAGCCGTCTGCGGCAAAACACACCTCCGCACAGGAAGTGACCGAGGCAGGAGAGGGCAAATGAAGTTTTTCAATTATTGGGCAATGGTGATTTTTATTGCGCTGAGCAGCTTTGCTGCAAACGCGGAAATCAGCGTATTTGAATTTTCCAACGCTGACAATGAGCTACGTTTTAATCATCTGGTTCAGGAGCTGCGCTGCCCCAAGTGCCAGAATAATAACCTGGCAGATTCCAACGCCGGACTCGCACTCGACCTTAAAACGATTGTTTTTGAGCAAATAGAAGAAGGAAAAACCGATAAAGAGATCGTCGAGTTCCTAAAAGCCCGTTATGGTGACTTTATTAGCTACCGGCCACCGTTAAAGCCGTCGACCTGGATTATCTGGTTTGGCCCGTTTGTGTTTTTGGCAATCGGCGGATTTGCTATTTTTAAAATAGTCACTGCGCGCCAGAACAGTGCTGAGCGGATAAATACTGAGTCAGATGCCATTGACGCTCAAGCCATGGTTGCACGCTGGAGCGATGATGTGAGTGACTCACAGCTTGAACCATCATCTGACCAGACAGATACTTCGGAAAAACAGGGGCCCGCCCAATGAGTCTAATGTTTGTTTTGTTTATTCTGCTAACGGCGGCATTTTTGCTGCCTTCGCAAATATCCTCCCAGAAAAAAGCCCTGATGGAAGTGGAAGACTCATTGCAAGTCAGGCTGCAGCAACTTGAGCAGGAATTTAAATTCAGATCGCGCGAATTGGCGCGTCGACTGAAAGGTGGCGACCTGGATCAACAGGAATGGCTGCAGTTGAGTGACGAGCTAAAGCTGGACACTGCAGAATCAATTCAGGCGACGCAAATCGCCAGTAAAACACACAAGGCACTGCCGTCTACGATCACCGCAATTGTATTGCTTCTGGCAGTTGGCGGAGTCGCTTTTATTGGTTATTTTTCTGCTGGTTACAACGACTTAGCAGGACGTTACATTGAAATAAATTCGCGCTTAAAGAGCGAGCCGCTAGTTGTCGAAGAACTCTCCAAAAAGGCAGAAACCGATAACTCACAGGAAACTCTGGAAACCCTTTACATGGCCTTACGCAGCCAGGCCGAACTAAAACCGTTGCAGGTTGATAATTGGCGAGCGCTGGCGAGCTTTAATTCTCGCGTCGGTCGCGACAAAGAAGCGTTGCAGGCGCTAGACAAGGCGCTGGCGTTACAACCGGCCAACCCGGACATTCAACTGGAAAAAGCCCAGTACTTAGCTGGCTCCGACGACCAGGATGACAAGTTACGCGCGTTTAGAATGCTTTCCGGCATTGTTAAAAGTAATCCTGAGCACGAAGGTGCCCGTGTCATGCTGGGCTTTAACGCGTTTGCTCTGGGTTTTTATCAGTTGGCGATTGATTCCTGGGAGCAGGTTCTAAAAAACCGGGACGATGGTTCTTCTGCTGCGGAAATGCTGCATAAGAGTATTCAGGCTGCGCGTCAAAGACTCGCCGGAAAGCCAACCGCCGAAGTGAAATCTGTGCCAGCCGGCGACGCCAGAATAGCGGTTAAGCTGGATATTTCAAAGGCCGTGCGCGACAGCTTGAGCGGCAGCGAAACCGTATTTGTTTTCGCCAAAGCAGTTGATGGCCCAAAATTTCCGTTGGCAGTGGTCAAAACGGGTTTAGCCGAGCTGAATAACCCGATTATTTTAAGTGATGCCAATGCAATGAGCGAAGAGTATAAATTGTCCAGTTTTGATTCAGTGCAAATTATTGTGCGTATTTCCCAAACTGGCGACGCAATCGCCAGGCCCGGTGATCTGGAAGTCAAAAGCGATGTCATCAATGGACCATTTGAAAATAACTCCGTAGTCCTGAAACTGTAGCGCTTGAAATACGTTAAGGGCAATCTTCTCTAATCGCGTTTGACGATTGGCAGGATTGTCCCTTGACAGCGACGCGGCCTAGCTATCAAAATAACTTCAAAAATTAATCGCGACTGCGCTACCTTGTTGTGATATTTCGTACCGAAGAGACGAACACCACGGGCGAAATTACTCAGGTCTTTAGGAGTTTCCTTGGATAAATTTAAAATATCGGGCGGAGCCAGGCTCGACGGTTGCATTCGTATTTCCGGTGCAAAAAATGCGGCTTTACCCATATTGATGGCAACCCTGCTGGCCGACGGTGAAAGCGCCATCTCAAATGTCCCTCACTTAAATGACGTTACCACCACGCTGGAGTTATTAGGCGGGCTGGGTGCATCAATGACGCTCAATGAAGATATGGAAGTGCGCATCGATTCGCGCAATTTGCATTCATTTGAAGCGCCTTACGATCTGGTTAAAACAATGCGCGCCTCAATTCTGGTTTTAGGCCCGTTGTTGGCCCGCTTTGGTAAAGCGGATGTATCTTTGCCCGGTGGTTGTGCCATTGGATCCCGGCCGGTGGATCTGCATCTTAAAGGTATGCAGGCGCTGGGCGCGCAAATCGATATGAACGATGGTTACATACGTGCTCGCGCGCCGGATGGGTTACAGGGTACAAAAATTTTTATGGATATGGTCAGTGTCGGCGCCACAGAAAATATTTTAATGGCAGCGGTGCTGGCAAAAGGAACCAGCATTATCGAAAATGCGGCCAGGGAACCGGAGGTTGTTGATCTGGCGCGCTATTTAAACGCCATGGGCGCAAAAATAACCGGTGCCGGAACCGATGTGATTAAGGTGAAAGGCGTGCACAGAATGACCGGGGCGAGCCATCGGGTACTACCTGACAGAATCGAATCAGGTACCTATCTGGTTGCCGCAGCGATCACTAAAGGCAATGTCAAACTGAAAAACACCGATCCGAAGCTACTGGAAGCGGTGTTGCTCAAGCTGGAAGATTCGGGCGCTGTCATTGAGCAGGGGGATGACTGGATTTCGCTGGATATGCAGGGCAACCGACCTAAAGCGGTTAATGTACGCACAGCGCCTTATCCCGGCTTTCCGACGGACATGCAGGCGCAATTTACTGCGCTCAATACGGTGGCCGAGGGAACCGGCGTCATTATTGAAACAATATTTGAGAACCGCTTTATGCACGTTAACGAGTTACAACGAATGGGCGCAAATATCAGCATCGAAGGCAATACAGCCATTTGTACCGGCGTAAAGCAATTAAAAAGCGCTCAGGTAATGGCGACTGATCTGCGCGCTTCAGCCAGTCTGGTGCTGGCTGGATTAGTGGCGACCGGTTCGACATTGGTCGATCGGATCTATCATATCGATCGCGGTTATGATTGTATTGAGGAAAAACTTCATGCTCTGGGTGCAAAGGTCAATCGCGTCGCCGTTTAACCGTGGTGCCTATCATCGCGGCGCAAGTCACTATCTGATCCGATAGTTTACTTTTAAGTCTGTTATGTAGGAGGGCTCTTGGAAAAGCAATCGCTGATTAACAATTTACAAGGGCTTTTAACCGAGCAAAGAAATCCTGATACCATGGATATCGACCAGCTCGACTCTCTCGGAATTGTCTCCCGCATAAACCAGCAGGACCATCAGGTCGCTATCGCTGTCGAACAGGTACTGCCGCAGATCGCACAGGCCGTCGACCTGATAGTCACAGCATTTAAAGCCGGTGGACGGTTGATTTACATTGGCGCGGGTACCAGTGGAAGGCTTGGCGTATTGGACGCTGTCGAGTGTGTGCCGACTTTCGGGGTTGATAAAAAATGTGTGATCGGACTGATTGCGGGTGGAGAGCAAGCCATGTTTGAGTCTCAGGAAGGAGCCGAAGATCAGACCATGGCAGCGATAAACGACCTGGACGCGATTCAATTTTCATCGCGCGATATTCTGGTGGGGATCGCCGCCAGCGGTCGAACGCCGTACGTTATCGCCGCGCTTGAGTACGCAGCACAGAAGGGCGCAAAAAGAGTCGCGCTAAGTTGCAACCCAGATGCCACCATCGCCGAATTTGCCGATGTTTCGATACTACCGGTTGTCGGCGCTGAAGCACTAACCGGCTCGACTCGCCTGAAAGCTGGGAGCGCGCAAAAAATGGTCCTCAATATGTTGAGTACGGCGGCAATGATCCGGATAGGTAAGAGTTATTCGAACTTAATGGTGGACCTTAAAGCCAGCAATGACAAATTGTACGCGCGCGGCTTACAAATGGTGATGGAAGTCACCGGCGTCAATCAGAAACTGGCGGAAGAGACGCTTGTCGCCGCCGGTAAGCAGGTCAAACTCGCAATAATGATGTTGTTGGCCGATACCGACGCTGTTTCGGCGCAGCGCAGCCTGGCAGAATGTGGCGGATTTCTAAATAAAGCGTTGGCGAGAGATTAAAAACGGGTTTAAAAAGCACTCAACCTGCCAAATTGAGTGCGTAATTTTATTATTAGTGAACCCTTTATAGTGAGCCTTTAGTCGCGAGTCCTTTATCGTGAGCCTGTCAATGTGAGCCCATTATCGTGATCTCATTACCGTGAGGCCCTTGTCGGCTATTACTTCCAGCGATACTCTATACTGGCGCGGGTAAAGTTTTTACCGAAAACATCATTCCCCAGGTACAGTTGATAGCGCCAGCGGCTATTACCGTCAATCTGATCAATTCCCAGAGTGAGTTCGTTGCCCCGCTGGTAAATTGACTCGTCATAATTGCCTTCTTCACTCAGGTTTTGATTTTCAACGGTCGCTAATTTGATATCAAAGTGAAATTGATCACTGAGTTCGCGGTTATAGCGTAAGGTTAAAATCTTGGCGCCGATCCCGTCGTCGATGTTTTTTTCGTCGCCCCACCAGTGACCCATGCTGTTGAGGTCATTACGATAACCCTCGGCGTAAAGCCCGTGCACATACCAGGCGTTTTCGATATGCTGGTACTCCATCAGCATTGAAGATTTTTCGCTGAGATAAGGCAGAAACAGGCCGACATTATAAGCTTTGTTACCCAGTAAATAGGGTTTGAAATTGTTGGTGTCTTCTCCGGCCAGTTCCAGATACAAACTCACTGGCGTGCCCCAGTTTACATCGAACTTGCTGGAAATTGAGGCCTGCTGATTTCCTGCTTCCTGGCTGCAATCTTGCAAACCCGAAGCGCCGCCGCAATTGTCACCGTTAACGGGGTCGATGATAGCTTTCCAGACCTCACTGGCGCCAATGTCTCTAGGGCCGCCGCCGAAAACAAAAGTCCTGCTGACGCCCAGCGTCCACCAGTCCAGAGGCTGACCGCTAAAGTGCATGGTCAAAAATCCGGGGCGGCCGCTGAATAATTCATCGCCAAGTTCGATGCCCTGCATTTCTTCCAGTTTACCGTAAGAAAGGTCATACCGAAGCTGCCAGTCAGTCAGTGGCTTGGGACTACTCAGAGATACTCGCGCGATTGGTTTGGCCTGGGTCGACAGCAGCATCGCGCTTTCCTGCAATGGTGATAGCCAGAGTTCTTTATAGCCCAGGTCCAGTTGAAAGTAATCATGCGAATAGGAGAGGTAGGTATTATGGGGAATAAAGCCGCCGCCTCCTTGATAAATACTTCCGCCGACAGAAAAATTGAGATTATCGCTAAGTTCAATATAACCGGCGAGATGGGCTTTGAGGTTATTGTCACTGGTTTGGCCGCGAGCATTAGTCAGGTTTTTGCTGTCCACATTGCTATAACCCGCTTCAACACTTAGTTGAGTAATATTTTTGCTCTGCCGGTAGCGCGTCAGGTAGCGTTTGATACGGCCATGTAATTGTGGGTGCGATTGAGCGATGGTGTCAAGATAGCTGTTCACTGTTGCCAGGTGATAGGGTTTTGCCAGCAACGGCATTTTAGCAACTGTTGCCAGCTTTTCCAGCTCAAGCTCAAACAGCGGGTCAACTTTAAGCGGCAGGTAATGATTGCCGGAAAAGGCGGTTACGGTTGTGCTGATCAATGCGCTTAAAACACAAGCGAGCATAAATTTTCGTTTAAACAACAATTTAATTCCTTTTGTTAGCCTTGGTTGAATTGGTCATTCCTGGTCAGGGTTTGCTTCCGCAACGGTTTTTACGCCTGTCCTTAAACGGATGATCGCGTGCGCTGCAAATACGCCAACGACGCTGCCGATTCCGTCGGCTATCATATCCATCAGGCTAAAGCCTCTATTAGGAACAAACAGCTGGGCAACTTCTACTGCAACGCCGAGTAAAATTGAGTAAAACAGAATAAACAAGGTCGATTTTTTAATAAATGAGAAGCGAAAAACAAAGCTGAACGCAGAGAATCCGATGAAGTGATAAATCTTGTCAATATGGGTAAATTTAATCGGGTTTGGCGGCGTCGGCGTTAACGTCAGAAATAACAGACTGAATAGCAATATCCAGAAGACGGTTTTCCAGTATTTCCGATAAGTTCTGGTAGTAAATAGGTCTTGAACCATAATAAATCGCGCGAACGATATTTCCGTGTGCTGATTTCGAAAGTTGCATACTACCTGATTGAGCCTGCGATGGGTACATTGATAAAGAGCCAATTTGTGAAGCTAATCGCGAGAAGCGCTGACAGCTTGATATAAAACTGAGCCGATGCTTGTCTATCCTCTGGACTCTACCTACAATGGCAACCAGGCCAATCAGGTGTGATTTGTGAACACTGGACTAGCGGTTATCGTGACATTCCTGACCGCTATGCCGGCACTTTCAGCGGCGGTGATATGATGCCAGCTAAAATATTCTACTATACAAAGGAAAAACTTAATGTCAGTACTGATAAATGCTCACGGTGGAGCGCTTAAAGATCTTTATTTGTCCGGTGAAGAAGCCGATTCCCAGAAAGCGAAAGCAAAATCCTTAAAATCTCTGGATTTAAGCCATCGACAGTTTTGTGACCTGGAATTGCTGCTAAACGGCGGTTTTTCTCCGCTGGAGGGTTTTTTAACCCAAACTGATTATGATTCTGTGGTTGAAAATTCGCGTCTGCAAAATGGCGTTTTATGGCCAATCCCAATTACTCTGGATGTCACTCAGGAGTTTGCCGCAGGTATCGAAATCGGCGAGACAATCGCGTTACGCGACGAAGAGGGCGTTATTATCGCTCTATTGGACGTAAGCGACTGCTGGCGACCAGACAAATCGCGCGAAGCACAGCAGGTTTTTGGTAGCGATGATGTTACCCATCCGGGAGTCAATTACCTGTTTAACCAGGCTGGTGAATTTTATCTGGGCGGTAAACTGCGGGGGATAACACAACCCAGCCATTATGATTTTAAGGTCTTGCGAGATTCTCCGGCGGAATTACGTGAAAAATTTACCCGATGGGGCTGGAAAAAAATTGTGGCGTTTCAAACTCGTAACCCCTTACACAAAGCACACCACGAGCTAACCTATCGCGCAGCCCAACAAGTGGAAGCTAACTTGTTGATTCATCCCGTGGTCGGGATGACCAAGCCGGGCGATGTGGATCATTTTAGCCGGGTGCGCTGTTATGAGCATGTACTGGGTGAGTATCCTGAACAAACCACCATGCTGAGTTTGCTGCCGCTGGCAATGCGGATGGCCGGGCCCAGAGAAGCGCTTTGGCACGCCTTGATCCGCAAAAACTATGGTTGCACCCACCTTATTGTCGGCCGGGACCACGCCGGACCCGGCAAGGACGCTTCCGGCAAGGATTTCTACGGCCCTTACGATGCACAAGAGCTGTTGCAGAGCCATCAAAGCGAGATTGGCATTGAAATGGTGCCGTTTCAGATGATGGTTTATGTTGCAGAAAAAGCAGAATACCTGCCGCTGGATTCGGTAAAAGAGGGCGAGACGGTGATGAATATTTCCGGCACAGAATTTCGACGTCGACTCGAAGAGGGACTGGAAATTCCTGACTGGTTTTCTTACCCCAAGGTTGTTAACGAGCTGCGCAAGCGATATCCCGCGCGTCACAAACAAGGGATCACGCTGTTCTTTACCGGGCTTTCAGGCTCGGGTAAATCGACTATTGCAAACGCTTTGCTGACTAAATTAATGGAAACGGGTGAGCGCTCGATTACGTTGCTCGACGGCGATGTGGTCAGAAAACACTTGTCGAGCGAACTGGGTTTTTCAAAAGAACACCGCAATCTCAACATCCAGCGAATAGGTTATGTTGCCAGTGAAATAACCAAAAACGGCGGCATTGCCATCTGTGCACCTATCGCGCCTTACGCCGAAACCCGGCGACAGGTTCGGGAAATGATCCGGCCGCTGGGCGGGTTTGTGGAAATTCATGTTTCAACCTCATTGGCAGTGTGCGAGTCTCGCGACAGAAAGGGGCTTTACGCCAAAGCTCGTGAAGGCATTATTAAGGAGTTTACCGGTATCAGTGACCCTTACGAAGCGCCAGAAAACCCAGAGCTGTCGATCGACACGGAAAACTGTACGCCCGATCAGGCGGCGCAACAGATCCTGCTGAAACTGGAAAATATGGGTTATATCAAATGAAACTATTCAGGGTAATCCAGGAGACGTCACCAACAAAATCCGGTAATTTATCTTCAAATATTAATTTTATCGCCTGACTAGAACGCAATCCATGCTTTTGGCACGTCGATAAGAAGCCACAAACGTGACAAAATATTTGTGTGCCTTCTAAGCTCCGAAAGTAACTGGATATTTTTGCTGGATTTTAGTCATCCTGATGCCGTTTTAAGTGAACAGGGTCGGACCAAGCCAAGTGATTGAATAAACAAATAAAAAGTGCGAATATGCACGTCTAATCAAGCTTAAACCGCTGTTTTTACCCTCAAAAAGTTATCTTTAAGGAAGAAGATATATGCCAAGAGCTAGCCGAAGTTTTATCCCGAATCGAATTTGGCACATTACTCACCGTTGCCACAAAAAAGAATTTCTCTTCAAATTCAAGAAAGATCGAGAACGATGGCTCTACTGGTTGTTCGAATCAAAAAAGCGTTTTGGTCTTACAGTGCTTGATTATATTGTGACTTCTAATCATATTCACTTATTGGTTGAAGATGGTAAGCATCAGGAAATATCACAGAGTATGCAGCTTATCGCTGGTCGGACAGCGCAGGAATATAATCAACGGAAAAAACGCCAAGGCGCACTGTGGGGTGATCGCTATCACGCCACAGCAATTGATAGTCTTGATTACCTCATTCGTTGTATTACTTATATTGACCTAAACATGATCCGAGCTGGAAAGGTAAAACATCCAAGTGAGTGGAAACAAAGTGGTTTTAATGAAATTCAAAACCCGCCGAAACGATACCAAATCATTGATCGAGAACGGCTTTGCGAGCTAACCGGTATCAGCGACACCAATCAATTAAGCGCGACGCATGCGAGTTGGATCAACGAGGCATTGTTGAACAATAAACTGGAACGTGATGAGAAATGGACATCCAGCCTGGCTGTTGGTAGCTATGCTTTTGCTGATAGCTATAAAAGCGAAGCGGGTGGTAAAGCCAGTTATAGAAAAATGAGAGTGCTCGGAGATTGTACGGTGATTAATGAGCCAGAAAGTGCTTATAGTAGCGATTTATAGCGTAAAAAGGGGCGTTTAAGGTTGGTGAGAGTGTTACATTAACCTTAAATCGGTTTAAAATTATGAGGTTAGGTCGGTTCGACCCTGAGCGGACCTGAGCGGAGATTTATGGCGAACGTGTAGAGCCGGATCAGCAACAGGTTACCGAATCGGCCATACACCAGAATTGACTATAGCTCTCAGGGCAAAGCGAAAACCACGATCGATGTGTACTCCCGAGCCGTACGCCGGATCGCACAATTTTATGATCTCTGCCCTGATCGCTTAACATCCTGCCCAATACGCCTCGTAAAACTCAACGCCAGTATAGTTGAATCAGAAAATTTTTTATTAATGTGTCTGTCCAAGTACTAGATGTGTCTGTCCAAGTACTAGAGTTTTTCATCGAATATTAGATCGGCGCGCGCTCAGAATAACGCGATTAGTAGGGGTTTAGCGCACATCCCCTCCAAATTTTAATATCCATGTAACACTGTAACCGCACATGAGTAACTGAATTTATTGAAGTTTCTAAAAGTAACACTTTTCGACCTTTTATATTCATTTTTTCTTGAAAATAGTGTTCTTAGGCTATGTTCCTGTCTTGGCCTTGATAGTGAAAACTCTACTCAAACCAGGCTTTAAAATGGATCGGAAACGGCCACTGGTGCGGTTCACTTAAACGGCAAAGTTGACGACTTTGCTGTCACGATTAGTTTTATTGCGACAGGCAAAAAACATCACACAGCTGCCAGTCAAACATTTTGGACTGGGGAAGTTTTTTTACTCTAAGCAGTCAGTCGCAGATTTTGTATCGAAGGTTTCTGTTTTCCGAATGGTCGCCTATCGGCAAGCTCTCTTTAAGAGGCAAGAGTTGCAACAAAGGAACCGGTGAGGGTAAGCTGCTACCTGAAAATTTTAATTAAAATCAGACAGTAAAAAAATGAAAATTCATGGCAAACATTGCAATAAATGACTAGTTTTTGTAATTCACGATGTAACTATTCAGCGTAATTTAGGAAAGCTCGCCAACAAAGTCAGGTAGTTTCCCTTCAAATACTAAATTCATTGCGCGGCTGGAACTCAAGCCATGCTTTCGGCAAGTGGACAAGTAGCCACGAAC
>Ga0316209_1001838_pt1 | contig 19479 bp, 18 predicted proteins | sample 6monopyrite_MG_FD_204945 | JGI IMG/M metagenome (GOLD analysis project Ga0316209, IMG submission 204945) | Microbial mat bacterial communities from mineral coupon in-situ incubated in ocean water Damariscotta River, Maine, United States -... | ecosystem: Environmental > Aquatic > Marine >...
ACATTGCCAATCCTGAAATTGAAAAACTAGGCTATATCTTATTGGTATATTATATAGGAACAGGGTTGTTTTTAGGCATTTTAACCATTATGGACGATGGTTTGGAGCTGGCTTTAGGTTTTCATGCTGCTAATAATTTATTTACGGCTTTATTGGTTACTGCCGATTGGACGGCATTTCAAACACACTCTGTTTTTAAAGATATTTCCGATCCAACCAAAGCAGGTTTTATGGATGTGTTTGCACCTGTGTTTATTATGTTTCCAATACTACTTTTAATATTTGCAAAAGTATATAAATGGACCAACTGGAAAGACAAACTTTTTGGCTCTGTGATTGCACCTCCTAAAGAAGATTATAAGGTTATAGGTGAGGATATTTAGTAAGTAAGCTTTGTACAAGCAATAAATTAAATCCAGTGATGTACTTTTGTTATTTCTTATTCAATTCTTCTCTTAAAGCCATACTAATTTCTCTATTCTTTTCCATTAGCCCCTCTAAATTGTCAATTGCCCATGAGGTTTTAATTTTTAATTCAACTAATATTTGATCGAATTCTGCAGATGCGTCTTGATATTTTAGTCTATCATTTCGAATAAAGTTGTTATCAAGAATAGGACTGAATTTATATTTTTCCGATTGAAATGCTTTATTACTATCATATATCCTATGACGAATAAAAAAAGGAATAATTATGCCATCTTAAAATGTTATAAATGTCCAATTTATTACTAGTTGAATCATAATTTGTCTTACCTATTTTTTCATAATAAATATGGTAATATGCATCAGAGTGTTGTTTATATTGACCCAAAGCACTATTCAATCTAACATCTTCATTCTCTAAGTCGATTAGTATGTTTTGGTATAGTGAATGTTCTCTATTGTTTGCTTTTCTTAATTCATTCCAATTATTGATTTGAAGTGCAATCAAAATTCCAATAACTACAAGAACAATTTCTCCAATTGCATAAAGCAGATATTTACTGAACTTGTTTTCAGTGAGTAGTTTTTGTCTAATTTTCCGAAAGAATTTTATCATTAATTAAAGGTTGGTTATAATGAAAAACAACTTTTCGTGCGAATGAACTGTTTTAATACTTCGGTTAAAATCAGTACAAGTATGTTTATACACGACGTTAAACAAATGTAGCTATTTTTTGTAACTAAATCCATACGCAGTTCTACGTATATCGTATAGTATTAAACACATTTTAATTCTAATTATTTTAGCATAATTCGTTTAAAATACTTTAGTTTTGTTAAACTAAATGTACTTCAAAAAATGCTTCCTCAGTTTAATAAAATCCATAATAAATTCAAATTAAATGGTGTGCGCTATAATCATAGCACTTTAAAAGAAGCCGCTTATGATTTTATTAAAGAAGGATTGCCATATCAAAAAGTGATTGGCAATTTTTTAATGGATTGGCTAAATAACAAAGATTTTATTAAGGTTACAACATCAGGATCTACTGGAAATCCAAAGGTGCTATCCATTAAAAAGCAATCAATGGTATATTCGGCTATTGCAACAGGCAATTTTTTTGGATTAACTCCTGGCAATAGTGCATTACATTGTTTGCCAACTGAGTTTATTGCAGGCAAAATGATGTTGGTTAGAGCATTGATTTTAGGATTGGAATTAGATTTAATTCAACCAAACTCACACCCACTTGCTTCCGTCAACAAACCTTACGATTTCTGTGCCATGGTACCTTTGCAATTACAAAATTCGATTCCACTCTTAAAACATATAAAAACACTTATTGTTGGTGGCGCAGCTGTTTCAAAAAAAATAAAAGACAACATTCAAGATTCGAGCTGTGATATTTATGCTACCTACGGAATGACAGAAACGGTCTCGCACATAGCTGTTAAAAAACTAAATAATGGCATACATGAGTGCTACCAACTATTTCCTGAAATACACATTTCTATAGACAAAAGAGATTGCCTAGTAATTAACGCACCTAAACTTATTGAAACTCCTGTAATAACCAATGATGTAATTGAATTGTGTACCGACACAAGCTTTAAACTTCTTGGACGAATTGATAATGTCATTAATTCGGGAGGCGTAAAATTATTCCCAGAACAGATAGAAAAAAAATTAGCTAGAGTTATTCAACAACCATTTTTTGTTGCTTCTAAAAAAAATGATTCACTTGGTGAGCATCTAATTTTAGTTATTGAAGGTAATTGTAATATAGATAACCTTTCACAATCCATAAAAGACTTCGATGTGCTCAATAAGTTTGAAATTCCTAAAGAAATACTTAGTGTGCCACAGTTTGTATTTACTAATTCTGGTAAAATTAAACGTGAGCAAACATTAGAATTAATATAATAAGCAGGTTACTTATTCAAACCATCACTTCTCTCATTCTTGGTTTATAAACAAATTATTTTAAGCTTTGTCTTTAAGGAGCACTATTTTTGAAGATCTTCTTTTTTTTGAAATCCATTAAAATTCAATATTTTTAACACTTAACCAACCAAATTCAATAAAATGAAAAAATTATGCTTCATTGTATTACTAATCACTCTTCAAATTAATGCACAGCAAATTCTTCCAGAACGTGAAAGAGCAAGAGTAGTGGATGAAATTTTAGCCGATAGATTTAACAATCTGTTACCTAAATTAATGGATCGTACAGGCATAGATATGTGGATTTTAATTTCCAGGGAATATAACGAAGACCCTGTACTACGAACCATGTTACCAGCAACGTGGTTAAATGCACGACGAAGAACCATTATTCTGTTTTATAGAGATAAAGTTAAAAATACAATTGAAAAATTAGCAGTTGCCAGATATAATTTTGGCGAAAATATTATTTCCGCTTGGGATAAAACAAAACAACCAAACCAATGGAAACGTTTAATGCAACTTATAGAAGAGCGTAACCCTAATAAAATAGGGCTTAACTATTCAAAACATTTTAACATTGCTGATGGACTGGATAAAACCGATTATGATGAATTTATAAATTACTTACCAAAGAAATATCATAGTAAAGTAACATCGGCACAACCCTTGGCGACTGCTTGGATAGAAACTAGAACAGAACGCGAAATGGTGATATTTAATCAGTTGGTAGATATTACTCACGATATTATTGCCGAAGCTTTTTCAGAAAAAGTGATTACTCCAGGAATAACTACAACAACTGATGTCGAGTGGTGGATGCGAGATAAGGTCACACAACTGGGTTTAGAAACATGGTTTCACCCTAGTGTAGATGTGCAACGAACGAGTGAAAAATTAGAAGGACATCTGTATTCCTTTTCCGATAGACCTAACGAAATGGTAATTTTACCAGGAGATTTATTACATTGTGATTTTGGCATCACCTATTTACGCTTAAATACCGATTGCCAAGAATTGGCGTATGTGTTAAAACCAGAAGAAAAAGAGCCGCCAAAATATTTATCTGATGCCTTTGCTGAAGGCAATAAATTACAAGATATTTTTACTAACAATTTTGTAGAAGGAGCCACAGGAAATCAAATTCTATTAAAATCGTTGCAAGAAGCCAAAACAGCTGGATTAAGACCGTCAATTTATACCCACCCATTAGGAAGTTATGGACACTCATCAGGTACTACATTAGGCATGTGGGACGCACAAGATGGTGTTGCCGTAAATGGCGATTACCCTTTACATACTAATACAGTTTATGCTATAGAGTTAAATACCACAGTGAATATTCCAGAATGGAAACGTGATATTCGCATCATGTTTGAAGAAGCTGGTTTTTTTGGTGAAAACGGATTTAGATATGTAAACGGACGGCAAACAAAGTTGCTAACCATTCCACGAGTAAAAGATCATCAAGGGAATTAAGCATTTGTAGATTTAGAATGCTTGTAAAACAAAAAAGAGGCAACCAAACCAATTATAGAAAACATAGTCATAATGCCAAAAGTGTTTTGCAAACCAATAGCTCCTGGATTTGCATCTAAAAAATAACCCATCAAAGGACCAGCAAAAATATCTGGAGTATAGCCTACAATTGAAATAAAACCTACAGCAGTACCAGTAATTGCTAAAGGTATCTTTCCTTCTTCTAAGGTAGCAAAATAAAGCACTCTGGCAGAATATATACCTAAAGCCATAATGCCAATAGATAAAACAAATAGAATTGTAGAGTTATCATTGATTATTCCTGAAGCGAATATGAGACTCGTGATAGCCATTAATAAAAATCCTATAAAAATCCATAGTGACGCTCTGGTTCTATCTGCAAGCAACCCAATAACCACACCAATTATTGGTCGTAGATACAAGAGATAAGTGCCAACTTTAGCAGCTTCAATCTTATTGTATTTCATGACATCTTCGGCATACTGACTAAAAAGATCTGTCATTTTATAACCAAAATAGGCACATAGAATAATTACCATAAGTAACCAAACGACTCTATATTCAATAATTTTTTTAAAATTCGTTATGGTGAGTTGTTTGGTTTGTTTTTCTAAATGGGCTTTTTCAGTCTTTAATTGCTTTAAAAAGAAAAACACTAAAAATGCAACAACAATAATAGCTACTGCTGAATAGACGATAACTTGTTTAAATGCTATACGACGTTCATCGATTGTCGTGAGTTCTATATCAGTTGTTATAAATAATGAGAAAATTAGTACACCAACTGATCCAAAAATTGCAGCAACGAGTCCACGACCACCATCTAAAAAGCCAAAGGCTATGCCTTGTTTACTTGTTCCGCCCCAAATTCTTGTTGCTTTTATCATAGCGGCCCAAAAGAGAAAAATCGTGGTGAAACCCCAAAAACCATAAAGTATTCTAAGGCTTGCCAATGTTGGATATGTCGCTAAGTAAAATCCACCTAAAGCTGTTAGGATTAAGGCAACAGACATTAATACATGCGGTTTGAATTTGTCTGCAAGAGGACCACCAAAGAGGTAAGAAAATAGGGCAACAATACCATATACCGAAAAACAGCTTCCTAATTCTGTTTGACTTATAGCAAACGATTCTAAAAACGTCGTTCTAAAAATTCTAACTAAAACAAAAGGTAAAATAAAAACAGCTTCACCAGCTAGAATTAGTAAGATGATTATATGTATTGGCGATGAACTTTTTTCTTTGGACATACTAAACCTGCAAAACCCCTAAATTAAACTTTTTCTCAATAGGAGCGTGGTTAGCTGCTTCAATTCCCATGCTAATCCATGTTCTTGTATCTAATGGGTCTATAATGGCATCTGTCCATAATCTTGCAGCAGCATAATATGGCGATACTTGGTTGTCGTATCTATCTTTAATTTTATTAAAAAGTTCAGCTTCCTTTTCAGGGGTAATTTTTTCACCTTTTTTCTTTAATGAAGCAGTCTCAATTTGCAATAATACTTTAGCAGCAGAGTTGCCACTCATAACAGCCAGTTCTGCACTTGGCCATGCAACAATAAGCCTTGGATCATAGGCTTTTCCACACATAGCATAATTACCAGCGCCATAACTATTGCCTATTATAATGGTAAATTTTGGCACCACAGAGTTACTTACTGCGTTTACCATTTTGGCACCATCTTTAATAATACCTCCATGCTCACTTTTGCTACCAACCATAAAACCAGTGACATCTTGTAAAAACACCAACGGAATTTTTTTCTGGTTACAATTGGCAATAAATCGTGTAGCTTTATCGGCACTATCGTTATAAATTACACCACCAAATTGCATTTCGCTAGATTTAGTTTTGGCTTTTGTGGTTTTAACTAATTTACGTTGGTTAGCTACTATCCCAACTGCCCAACCATCAATTCTAGCATACGCAGTGATGATTGTTTTCCCATAACCAGCTTTATATTCGTCGTATTCCGAATTATCTACAAGGCGCTTTATAATATCGTACATATCATATTGATCGGCACGACTTTTTGGTAAGATGCCATAAATATCCTCAGGATTCTCTATTGGATGTTCAGCTTTAGTTCGGTTAAATCCAGCTTTATCGTAATCACCTATTTTATCAATTATATTTTTAATAGTATCTAATGCATCTTTATCGTCTTTTGCTTTGTAATCGGTAACACCACTTACTTCACAATGTGTGGTAGCGCCACCAAGTGTTTCATTGTCTATGGTTTCACCAATAGCAGCTTTAACTAAATAGCTTCCAGCAAGAAATATGCTTCCTGTTTTATCAACAATCAATGCTTCATCGCTCATAATAGGTAAGTAAGCACCACCTGCGACACAACTTCCCATAACTGCCGAAATTTGCGTAATACCCATACTGCTCATCACAGCATTATTTCTAAAAATACGTCCGAAATGTTCTTTGTCAGGAAAAATTTCATCTTGCATTGGTAAATACACACCAGCCGAATCAACCAAATATATAATTGGTAGTTTATTTTCTATAGCAATTTCTTGAGCACGTAAATTTTTTTTCCCAGTAATTGGAAACCACGCACCAGCTTTTACAGTAGCATCATTAGCTACTACAATACATTGTTTTCCTTTAATATATCCAATTTTAACAACAACACCACCAGATGGGCAACCTCCATGTTCTTGATACATATCTTCTCCTGCAAAAGCGCCAATTTCTATACTTTTTGATTTAGTATCAAGCAAATAATCAATTCGTTCACGAGCAGTCATTTTGCCTTTAGACTTGTGCTTTTCAATACGGTTTTTACCACCTCCGAGTTTAACTTTTGCCAATCGTTTGGTTAAATCGGATACTAAAAGTTTGTTGTAATCTTCGTTTTTATTGAAGTTGATGTCCATTAATTATATTGTTTTGATGCTAAAGTACAAAAGAACTAGATGCCATAAAAGATAGAACATTTTATTTATATATTACATGGAAATATATTCCATGGTATATATTAATTTATTTTTTGTATATTTGCAATGAACTAAACAATATATAAAATGAAAAGAGATAAACTTATTTATTACATAGCGACAGGATTATTAACCTTGTTAATGCTATTTTCAGTTAGTATGTACTTTTTCAATCATGATGAAGTAGCTGCTATGTTTGAAGGCTTTGGATACCCAACGTACATTATTTATCCATATGCTATTGCTAAACTATTGGGTCTTTTTGCTATATGGAACCCAAATTTCAAAGTCATTAAAGAATGGGCTTATGCTGGTTTCTTTTTCGCATTCATATTGGCGTTTTTTGCACACTTTATGATTGGTGATGGAGAACAAGGTGGAGCTTTAGTAGCAATGATTCTGCTAGTGCTTTCGTATATTTTTAATAAAAGAATAAATAAATAATAATATGAAAAAAGTTATTGCATTTGCTGGAAGTAACAGCAAAAACTCAATAAATAAACAATTAGCTGAGTATGCTGCTAATCAAATTAGCAATGTTAAAGTTGAAGTTTTAGATTTAAACCATTTTGAGCTGCCTCTTTATGGCATTGATTTAGAAAATGAACATGGAATACCTGATAATGCGCACACATTTCTTGATAAAATAAAAATGTCAAGTGGTATTGTACTGTCTCTTGCAGAGCACAATGGTGCTTACTCTGCAGCATTTAAAAATATTTTTGACTGGATGAGTAGAATTGACAGCAAACTTTGGAATGATAAGCCAATGCTATTAATGGCAACATCTCCTGGCGGAAGAGGAGGAGCAACCGTTTTAGATATTGCAAAAAACAGATTTCCTTATATGGGAGGGAATATCGTATCAAATTTTTCATTACCTTCATTTTATGAGAATTTTTCTGAGCAAGGAATTAAAGATGAAAAACTAAACGAAAAATTAAAGCAATCAATTTTAAAATTTCAAGAAGCAATAATATAATAACCTAATAATGAACGCTGATAAAGAGATAGTTAAAGAATATAAAAACGGCGATTTAACTGTTATTTGGAAACCAACAAAATGTATTCATGCCGCTGAATGTGTAAATCGTTTGCCTAATGTTTATAATCCAAATGATAAACCTTGGATTAAAGTTGAAAATGCTTCCATTGAAGAATTAAAAGAACAAATTGAGGCATGTCCATCTGGAGCTTTGACTTATGATTTTAGAGGCTCTAACAATAATGATGGTCAGAATGAAATTGAAATTAAAGTTCTTGAAAATGGGCCTTTGTTAGTTTCTGGTAATTTAAATATTAAAAAGCCTGATGGCAGTAATGAAGTAAAGAGCAATTCTACTGCGTTTTGCAGATGTGGTGCTTCAAACAATAAACCATATTGTGACGGTAATCATAAGGATATTAATTTTATAGGATAATATGGACTTTAAGCAGGAAGACGACACTAAAAAAGGACGTTTCTATTTTGAAGAAGATCGTTCTGGTAATACTGAAATAACCTACGTGTATGCTGGACCACAAAAAATTATTATTAGTCATACAGGAGTTTCTGAAGCATATAAAGGTAAAAACTTAGGAAAGCAATTAATAAATACGGTTGCTGACTTTGTTAGGGCAAATAATATTAAGATTATTCCCCTATGTCCATTTGCCAAAGCAATTATGACTAGAGATGAAACTTATAAAGATGTGTTAAACTAAACAAATGGGAAATATTTCTAAAGACATAAACTCATCGTTTCCAAATAACAAAGTAAAAGCTTTCTTAAACATTATTTATACAAGCAATTGGATTAACAGTCACCAAAACAACTTTTTTAAACCGTTTGGAATTTCTTCTCAGCAATTTAATATTCTTAGAATTTTACGTGGTGCTGGAAAACCACTAAAAGTGCAAACAATTAAGGAAAGAATGATCGAAAGAGCACCAAATGCAACACGGCTAATGGATAAATTATGTGCCAAAAATTTAATTGAACGCATACCATGTCCAGAAGATAGGAGAGTAGTGCATATAGCTATTACAGGTACAGGTTTAAAATTACTTGAAGATATCTCAAAAAAAATGAATTTTGATTTATTGAAAAACTTAAATGAAAAGGAAGCAGGAATACTAAGCGACTTGCTTGATAAAATTCGCTAAAAAAAATTTAACTAAATAGTTTCCATGGAAACTAAAAAACATAAAAAATGAAAACAACAATTCACAAAGCAGAGAGTAGAGGATTTGCAAATCATGGTTGGTTACAAGCAAATCACTCATTTAGTTTTGCTAATTATTATAACCCAGAGAAGCACCATTTTGGAGCCTTACGAGTATTGAATGATGATGTTATTGCACCCAAAATGGGATTTGGCACTCATCCTCATGATAATATGGAAATTATTACAATACCTTTAGGAGGAGAGCTTAAGCATCGTGATTCAATGCATAATGAATGGCAATCTGTTTTACCAGGAGAAGTGCAGATAATGTCTGCCGGAAAAGGCATTCAGCATTCTGAAATTAATGGCTCGGCCAATCAACACTTAAGTTTATTCCAAATCTGGATTATTCCAAATAAACAAAATGTTGAACCACGTTACGACCAAAAAACTTTTCTAGAAGAAAACAGGAAAAACAAATTGCAAACTTTGGTTACTTCAATTGATGAAAACCATGAAGGCAGTCTTAAAATTCACCAAGATGCAATTTTGTCTAGAATAGATTTAGATAAAAACCAAGTATTTAAATATCATTTAAAAAGTAAAAAACACGGTGTGTACGTTATGATAATACATGGGAATGTAGCCATTAACGACAATACATTGAAAACTCGTGATGCCATTGGAGTTTCTCAAACTGAGGATTTTACAATTAAAACTTTAAACAATTCACAATTACTTTTTATTGAAGTGCCAATGCTTGAGTTGTAAAAAATTACCCATGTACTAAAAAGCATCCTAATGAGGATGCTTTTTTTATGTAAAAACACGATATTTGCTTTTCGAATAACTATCAAATAAAATAAGAATAAAATTATGGCAATGAATAAAAACACTGTATTGGCTTGGGCTACAACAATAATGATTATCGTAGGATTAGGACTTATAGCGTTAGGAGCATTTAGGTATTATGAAGTAGCTGGTTATGGTTTTGCAGCTGTTGGTGTTGGGTTTTTAGCTGTAGCTTGGGTGTTTAATGCCTTAAAAGGAAGAGTTTAAAAGTCTTCAAATCACAGTACTAAGTAGGTAGTTAAAACCTATTAACTTAATAATTCAATAACAATTCACTTAAACAATGAGCGACGATAAAAAAGTAATTTTTTCAATGTCTGGAGTTACCAAGACATTTCAATCTGCTAATACTCCTGTTCTTAAAAATATTTACCTAAGCTTCTTTTATGGAGCTAAAATTGGAATACTTGGTTTAAACGGTTCTGGTAAATCAACCTTGCTTAAAATTATAGCAGGTGTTGATAAAAATTATCAAGGTGATGTAACTTTTATTCAAGATTACTCAGTGGGCTTTTTAGAACAAGAACCCAAATTAGACGATAATAAAACTGTGATGGAGGTTGTACGTGAAGGTGCTGCTGAAACAGTTGCTATTTTAGATGAATACAATAAAATCAATGACCAATTTGGATTAGAAGAGGTGTATAGCGACCCAGACAAGATGGAAAAACTTATGAACCGTCAGGCTGAGCTGCAAGACCAAATTGATGCTGCAAATGCTTGGGAATTAGATACCAAACTTGAAATTGCCATGGATGCTTTGCGTACTCCAGATGGTGATAAAAAAATAGGTGTGTTGTCTGGAGGTGAGCGTCGTCGTGTGGCTTTATGTCGTTTATTATTACAAGAGCCAGATGTTTTGCTTTTAGATGAGCCTACAAACCATTTAGATGCCGAATCTGTACATTGGTTGGAGCATCACTTGGCACAATATAAAGGGACAGTGATAGCTGTAACTCACGATAGGTACTTTTTGGATAATGTAGCTGGCTGGATTTTGGAGCTAGACAGAGGCGAAGGCATTCCTTGGAAAGGAAATTATTCATCTTGGTTAGATCAAAAATCAAAACGAATGGCTCAGGAAGGCAAAGCAGCTTCCAAACGCCAGAAAACGCTAGAACGAGAGCTTGAGTGGGTTCGTCAAGGAGCTAAAGGTCGTCAAACAAAGCAAAAAGCACGTTTGAAAAACTATGACAAGTTAATGAGTCAAGACCAAAAACAATTGGATGAAAAGCTGGAAATATACATTCCTAATGGACCGCGTTTAGGAACCAATGTTATTGAAGCCATTGGAGTGAGTAAAGCTTTTGGCGACAAACTACTTTACGAAGATTTAAACTTCAAATTACCACAAGCTGGAATAGTTGGTGTTATTGGGCCAAATGGCGCAGGAAAAACGACCATTTTTAAAATGATAATGGAAGAAATCACTCCAGATAAGGGTGAGTTTAAAGTAGGTGAAACAGCTAAAATTGCCTATGTAGATCAAGCTCATTCTAATATCGATCCTGAAAAAACAATTTGGCAGAATTTTAGCGACGAGCAAGAACTTGTTATGATGGGAGGAAAGCAAGTAAATTCAAGAGCTTATTTAAGTAGATTCAATTTTTCTGGTAGTGAGCAAAACAAAAAAGTAAGCCAGCTTTCTGGAGGAGAACGTAACCGTTTGCATTTAGCTATGACGCTAAAAGAAGAAGGTAATGTATTGCTTTTAGATGAGCCTACTAACGACCTTGATGTCAATACATTAAGAGCACTCGAAGAAGGGTTGGAAAACTTTGCAGGTTGTGCAGTAGTTATTTCTCACGATAGATGGTTTTTAGACAGAATATGCACTCATATTTTAGCTTTTGAAGGCGATAGTCAAGTCTATTTCTTTGAAGGCAGTTTTAGTGATTATGAAGAGAATAAGAAAAAACGTCTTGGTGGCGATTTGATGCCTAAGCGAATAAAATATAAGAAATTAGTTAGATAAGAAATAACGAGGTTGGCTGAAATTTTCTTTCCACAGTCAACCTCGTTATTTTATACTTTTTTATACGCTAATCGTATAAATGGCCTTCGGTAAAATCGTTATACTTTTCATTGTCTTCAGTAGATGAAGTATTTGATTTTTTACTTAGTCTTTCGTTTTCAGCTTTTAATTTATAAGACTTCCTTACACCCAATACTAATAGGATTAAAAAGAACACCACAGTAATTATTAGTATGGTAACAATACTAGATTGCTCTATTAGTAAAATCGAATTAAAATTGGTTTTTAGTAGATTGATTAGTAGCATTTATTTAATTGATTTGGGTTAATCATGCTCAAATATATAATAATTATTTTACTAATTTACTTAAAATGAAGAAATTATCGATTAAATACATTTTATGAGCTAACTACTTAAACTATTGAATAATGGTTTTTTTATAAAATAAAGAGTTTTTACAAATGGTTATCTCATCCCTTATGAGTATGTAACATAAGTTGCATAACTCAATTATTTTTATCATAATTTAACTAGTATTTTTAATACTAACTTTTGCCATAGTATTGTTTCTATACAAATTACTATTAAAAGATATTAACTAAAACATTCATATTATGAAATTTAATTTATTTAAACTATTTGCATTATTGTTTTCAACAATAGTATATGCGCAATCTGGACATATTATGCAAGGTGTTGGAGCAGTAAACATGTCGATGGGTGGTGCTTCAACAGCACAACCACTAGATATTTCGGGTGCTTTACAATGGAATCCTGCAGCCATAAGTACTTTTGATTCTAAAATTTTAAAATTTGATTTGGGTTTATTCTTTTCATCACCAGAATTGTATTCAACAGTTCCTGAGTTTGACACTTTTGGGCAACCTACCGGAAATTTCTTTAGTGGTAATACTAAAGACGACAGAGGTGTATCACCAATGCCTGCATTGGCTATGGTTTGGGGAAAAGAAGACAGTAGGCATACTTTTGGTGCTTCTGCATTCGGTATTAGTGGCTTTGGGGTTACTTTTCCAGAAAACATGACCAACCCAGTTAATGCTCCTCAAAGTGTTGGAGGATTTGGACGTATTGAATCAGATTACATGTTATTACAAATTGGTTTTACTTGGGCTTATAAGCTATCAGATAAATTTTCTATTGGTGTGGAACCAACTTTTAATTATGCATCATTGCAATTGGAACCAAACCCTACAGCAAGCCCAACTGCTACTGGTTATCCATCTACTAATAAAGCCAAGGCTACAGGTTTTGGTGGACAATTTGGTTTATTCTACGACTCAGGTGTTGGATTTAAAGCTGGCGCATCTTATAAAACTACACAAAATTTTAGTGAGTTTGAGTTTGATAATTCAGCTGGAGAAAACAATAATTTTGATATGGATTATCCTCCAATTCTTTCATTTGGCCTAGGGTATTCTAATGCTGCACTCGATTTAGCACTAGATTATAGAACCGTTAATTATGAAAACACAAATGGTTTTAAAAAAAGTGGCTGGATACCAGCAACAAGTGGGCCAGCACAAGGTTTCCCAGTAGTTGTAGCAGGTTTTGGATGGGAAAACATTTCAATAGTATCAGCAGGTATTCAATATAAAGGAATAGATAAATTGCCTTTGCGCCTTGGATATACATATAGTTCAAACCCTATTCCAGAAGAGCTCACATTTTATAATATTCCAGCTACTGCAATTATTAAGAATGCTTTTCAATTTGGATTTAGTTATGAGCTAAATAATCAATGGCAAATCGATGCTGTATATCATTATGGTTCAAGTGGAGGTAAAACAACTGGACAAGTTCTTAACCCGAATTTCATTCCTACGTTCCCTCCATATGGAGCAATACCTGGAAGCGAAGTCGCTTACGATATGACAACTTCAATGATTCAATTTGGTATGAGTTATACTTTTAATAAAAAAGAGGCAAAACAATAATATGTATTAGCCTTTTATAAATTCTAAAAAGCGATTTCAAAATATTGAAACCGCTTTTTTTCTTTTATTAAAATATTTTCTGTAACATTTTTCATTTTATTACTACAAATATTTTAAGGAGTTTCTATTTAAAAAATCATATTTTTTAACGAAATTGCTTAACTATTCACATTATGTTCAACTACATTAAAAATACTACACAATATGTCTGATGATTTTGATTTATTAGAAACCAATTCTAACGAAAAACAGGAAAAAGTTGATGTAAACTGGGGAAAAGCCATTGATACCATGAAATCTAAATTGGCTCAAGAAGATGATCCGGAAATGCGTCAAAAAATATTAAATGCTACATTAGATGACGTTGTGCACATGGCCGAAAAAGACCGAACCTCTTTGTTGGATGCTATAAAAGACCTTACCGATTATCAAGATGAAGTAGGTATTATTTTCGAAAACTTTTCTTCTTTAAATGGTGACGAACAAAAAATCATTGATAGTGCCATAAAGCGTTTAGAACGTGCAAGAGTAGAGCTTGAAGATGCCGAGAACAAACCAGACACTTGGTGGAATAACCTTTGGGGAAGAAAAAGTAAGATAAAAAAAGCTCAAGATGAATTAAAAGCTGCTCAAAAATCTCGTGATGAAGCAGATAATAAAGCAAAGGCATTATTCCAACAACGTATTGAAAATGCTGATGTACAAACCTTACTTAATGAATTATCATTTAAAAGTCAAGCAGCAGTTAAGCGTTTAAAAGATCGTGAAGTTGAGATTAAAGAAGTCGAGGATAAACTTCAAGATGCTATAGTAGAAGCAACAAAAAACCATACCAAAGCATTAGAAAAGAAAAAAGAAGTAGAAGCACTTTTGGAAGAAAAATACGCACTGTTAAAACAAGCTCGCCAAGAACTTGAGGAAATCGTTGACAAACAATCTGCAGACTACGCACAAGCAATAGGTAAAGTCACTCAGTTAGAGCAAAAAGTAGAAGAATTAGAAGGCTTAAAAAATGCCTATACAACCTTGGCAGCATCTAAAGATAGCTTTGTTCATAAACATAATTTAACCATTAAGGTACTCACATCGTTGCGAAGTAATTTACAAACCCATAGAGCCAAATTAAAGTCTGATACAGAAGAACGCCTAAAATACTACGATGGTTATGTGGTAGCTTTAAAAGCGCGTACAGACCAAGAATTTGCAGCTATTCTAGAACATTTAGGCGTTAAAACCGATGAACATATAGGAGAAACCTTAGCAGCAATGCATTCGGCTTCTGCCAAAGCAAGACAAGAAATGATGGACAATATTCCAGTACACGAAAAAGTAATGCAAGGCGTTTATGGCAGCTATGCCGAAGCCTTACAGGAAATTCGTGTCAAGGATGCCGAAATTCAAAAGAATTTTGCAGATCGTTATGGCATCGATATGAAAGAGATTTTTGAAGAATACTATAAAGCAAATAATAATCCTCCAACAGATGATGATGGAGGTAAAGGAGATAATTCTAAACCCGAAGGAGACAACGATTTATTGAGCTAAGTTTAAATTAATAAACTGCCAACCACATACCGCTAACTGTACACTTTAAACATGTCCATTAACCACATAGTAACACCATTGGATTCTGCTCAACTCGATTCTAAGGAGCAGTATGTGTTTTATCATAAAATGGTAGATTTTACTTTAAAGGAGCTTATTGTTAATGTACAGCGTCAACAAATTTGCGACAAACAAGAGGTCGTGTTTTTTAAACAATATTGCGATTTGTTATTATATTCTATTGAAGCCATGCGCATTAAGTACATGTACGATGAAGAGGATAACATGAAAATTGATTTAACAGATTCAGGCTTTCCCAACTATTTAGAGTTTCGCTATTTATTTAACGATCTGTCTTTAAGAGCCGAATATTTAAACAAGCTAATTCCTGCCGAAACATTAAAAGAAGCGTTTTTAGATACTTTGATGCGAAAAAAAATACCTGTTAAAAAAAACAAGTTGTTTCAAGCTGCATCTATCGTTTATTATACATCTGTACAGCAAAAATATATTTTTAATCGCTTTGTTCAAGGTAAAGTTATTGATGCACCAAAACAGAGTAAAGGAGTTTTCATGACTAGCTGGAGTTTCTTCGATGTTTCCCTTAACAGACCTTTTGTATGTTTTATGTATTTTGATTATAGCGGAAATAAAATAAACGATTACAAGAATAAAATTTATGGAGTTTTAAAAACCTCTGCCGATAGAAAAATGTCGCTGGACACCATGGCTTATGCTATAGACAGGAAACTACCAGAAGTATTTCCAAAGCACATTAAACGTATAGATTTAGGGCCCTTGCATAACGTTTTTGCGAAAGATGAGAATGATATTACTCATGCTATTTTAGATAGTATTAGCAAAAAAGAATTACCCTTAGCATCTTATGCTATATCACTCAAGGTTGATGAAGTCTTTTCTGGTAGCGAATTTAAAGAAGGCGGATTTTTTAGCAAACAAACACTCCAAAACTGGAATGGAGTAGCTAATAAGCAGTATGTATTTGCACCACACCGAATTATACAGATGCTCTATAATAAAACACCAGACATCATGAATACATTGGCAAAATCTCCTATTCAAGTTAGCAGTATGCAGTAAGCAGTATTCAGTCAAAAACAATATGAAAAACATTTTAAAAGTAAATTATCTGATGCCGATGAAGAAAATTTTGAAACACAATTATAATTAGATTTTTGGGTTACTTGTGAGCATATTTCCAAAGAAAAAAGAAATGAACTACACCAAAAAAAAAGAAGAAATAAGGACGCTTATCAATTATATGATGAATAATCCAGATAAATTTAAGTATAAAAAATAATAGTCAAAGTCTCAAGGATCACAAGTAGTGACCACAGACTTTAGACTACCAACTATAGACCGAAACATGGAACACAACTCAACTTTTCCAATAAAGCAAAACGAACTCAATGCACTTCGCGATGAAGCGACGTCGTATATAAAAAGTGTACAATGGGAACAAGGACAACGCGCTAAAAACAAAGAAAACAATGGTAAAGACGAATCCATTTTACTGTATTTGTCCAGAGCTCAAGGAGGTAATGGAGGTATTGAGGTAACATCTGTTTCCAAAACTATTTTGGCCTTAAAAAAGCGATTATTACCAGGTTCGGTAGCAATTCCAATTCATTTAAACGAAACCTTGTTTGCTGTACAAGAAGGATTGGCTTTGGGAATTTGGATAAAAGACAGTTATTATGATGCCTCTGGTCTATCTAGTTTAAGCGAACGAAAAGCAGTACTAGATAACGCTGGAAAACGTGAGTACGAAAGCAAGATGCACACTGCAACAGCATTTATGTTATTTGCAACAGCGTATAATATCCTTCATAATTTAATACCACATGCGTCCGACGATTTAAGTGTGATGAAAAACAAATTTGCAGGTATTCCCGAAGTATCCTTTATTTCGCCACTTAAAGGAATTGCTTGTACTTTATACTATTACGATAAATATTTAAGTCATCCAGATATTGTAAAGACTGATAAGGACGTAATAGACTTTACAGTCGTGTACTTTGAAGCACTTATTGACGAAATTCAATTACGTAAAAATTCTTTGGAATATACCGAGACCATTCTCGATAGAACCTATAAACTTGAATCCCGAGGCGTCGGGACAGATTTTGCGGTATCTGGTTGGGAAAATGTGTTTCAAGGTGCAGCAAAAAGTGTTGAGTTTAATAAAATTAAGTTTGAACAAATTGTAGGTAATAGAGATGCAAAACATTTTGCACGTCGTTTAACCGAACGTATGCTAAGCTATGATTTCGCTGCTCAAAAAAATCCGTTTCAAGAGCTAGGTGGTTTTATGCCAGTATTTATGGGTTATGGAATTCCAGGAACTGGTAAAAGTATGCTTATTGCTGCCATTGCCACACGATTAAAAGAACATTGCGATAATTTAGATATTCCGTTTTTGTTTCACCCAATGCCTGACACACTAATAAGTACTTTTCAAGGTGGTTCAGCCGAAAAAATGGTAGAATGGATGAAACCCTTGCAAGATCCAACACGATTAATATTTGCGCCAATTGATGATGCCGAAAACAATCTCCAAGAGCGTACAGTTCAAGGAGTTTCTGCTGGTGTTAAAGAAGTAATTGGTGTATTTTTAAGATATACCGAAGGTGCTTACGCTGTAAATTATGGCAATAGCTCTATTGGTCTATTTACAAACTTACCCGAAATGTTGGATAAAGCAGTAATTTCTCGTGTACAAGGACGCTTTAAAATTGATGGCGCACGTACCGAACATGACTTTTTAGACCAAGATCATTTATGGTGGCGTAAATTAGATGATACGATGCCAGATTTTATAAACATGCAAGGACCTGAAAATTATAGCTATTTACAAGACCAGGGTTTGGCTAAAAATATGGGAGAAATATTAAAGGTTTCAGATAAACCATCAGAAGAACGTGTTTTGGAAGCTTATGATAAGATTGAGAAGCATTTTAAAACAAACCAACACTTATTTTATGCGAATTTATATAAGGAGATTCAAAAGATATTTCCGTTTTTCTCTTCTCGAGATGTGAGGAACATTCAAAGCGCAATTTCATTGCGTTTAACCGATTTTGATCTGGAAGAAGATTGGTTTGAAAATCCAGAAATCTATTTTAAAAAAGATTACGACACCAAGTTCAATATGCTGCAAGAATTGATGCGAGTTAATATGAAAGGTTTGGATTTTTCTGAAATTAGACGACAAGAAGTCGTACGTTACTTAGATAATGTAGCAACCATTGCAGATACCGATTTTAAACGAAAAGTAGATGCACGTATCAATCAATTAAATATTGATCTAGAAGCAAAAAAGAAGTTTGATAAAGAGAATTAAAACAAGTTTTTACAAGTAATAAAGTGACGTGGTAATCTTTAAAAAACAAACAGATGGTAACAGCAAATATAGTTTGCTTTCAATGACGATAAATAAATATGCAAAAACTAAAAACGGCAAATTTATATAGAAGTGAACTCATTCCAGTAAGTGGAAAATTGGTTGAGCGTTATAATTTGTGTCTTGAAAAATTAGGATTTAAAAAGACCAAACTCAAGTCGTTTTCTATCGATGGTTTGGGTTGGAGTCCTGAAATAGCTGAAGAAAAGAAAAACTTGTATTACTTAAATCATGGTGATGCAAATCCCCATGGTATCATAATTTCACCATTGCAAAAAGGAAAACCTGTGTATGTCCCAACACACACGTTCGATAGAGAGATGATGCAACTAATTTTTAAAGAACATGGAGATGCTATAAACGATATTACAAGAGATTGTGCTATTTGCATAGATTTTGATCAAGATATTGATGCGTTTTTTGGACCATTGGATGTCTTAAAATATAATAGTTTCACAATCAATTTTCATTTAATTAATAATCTGTTTCATATTCAAGAAGAGCAATTGCAATTAGTTGAAAAATTTAACCAAGGCAACAATTTTGTAGATGAAGCCATTCATCAAGAATTATTAGAATCGGCTAAAAGCCATGGCGACTTGCGCCACCGAAAGCTTTATCTTAAGCCTATTGTGTACCAAACAAATTCGTTCTTCACAAAAGCATTTGGAGGTGTTTATGTATTGCGCGATTTTATTTCTCCAATCGTTATTTTTGAAGACAAAAAGACTCACAAAGAAGCTATAAAGGACA
>Ga0316209_1001839_pt1 | contig 19475 bp, 16 predicted proteins | sample 6monopyrite_MG_FD_204945 | JGI IMG/M metagenome (GOLD analysis project Ga0316209, IMG submission 204945) | Microbial mat bacterial communities from mineral coupon in-situ incubated in ocean water Damariscotta River, Maine, United States -... | ecosystem: Environmental > Aquatic > Marine >...
TGTATCGAGAATAGTTGGCAAATTTAAACTCACACTATCACCACCTTGAAAATCACTCTTCAAGGTGGCATTACCTAAACGACTCTTTTTCAGTGAAAAACTGAATCCTGTATCGAAACCAAACGAAAACCAATCAAGCACAAAGTATTCAACCCCAAGCCCATATTGAAACATCAAAACACCTGTCGCTTGAGACTCAGTCACCACTATGCGCTTAAATGAATCACCCGCACCTCCATCAAAAGAAAAAATCAGGTCTTCTTTAAAATCAACATCAAACAACTCATGCATAGTTACGCGAGAATACACTCTGTAGTCATTAGGCTTGCTAAAAATTGTATGTTTCCAGCCTAAATAATATTGTGTAAACGAAACGTTCGCAGAACGTTCAAATGCGATTGAATTTATAGTCCCTTGAAAAGGCATTTCTGTTCTTACTGCAGAAGTTGTTAATCCTTCCCAAGAGCTAATACCAAAAATCATCGAATCGTTTGCATTAATAAATAGCTCCAACTCAACGCCAGATTCTGTTCCAAAACGAATATCAGAAAGTGGGTTTCTAAGCTCAAAATCAAAACTCACACTAGACTCTTCATCTATGACTATGTCACCTTTCCCTGGAATATTTGCGGCAAACTCTGCGCCATTCAAGCCACTGAGAACAGGCTGATAAATACCTAGCATTGGCGATACTGACCAACGAGGTTTTTCTAGGGCATTAGCATTTAGTGAAAACATTAAAAAAGCAACGCACACAAACAATCGCAGATAATAATATATTGCTGTGTACATCATTGAATATCGCAATAAAACCTGCGTGATAGACCGACAATTACAAGCCTACCACCTTCAGAACTGGCGTTTAAATAATGCAATATACTTTCAATATTCAACTCAATTCGCAACCTTGAAAGAATAAGTATTATTTTTAAAATGCATATTTAAATTCTACAAAAACTCGATCGTTATTATGGAAGTTACCGAAAAACTGCGCGCTTTGCTCAACAGAATTTAAATTAGCCACTGCGCCGCCGCCAGCAGAAACACCTAACTTTGATTGCACCCCATAAAATAAATCCATACCAAATGCCACTTTAAATCGATCTGTCACATCAAAGCTGTACTTCGGCTTTATGTATATTTCTTCTAAATTAATTAACCAGATAAACAGTACTTGCATTACCGCCGAATACTCAGGAATAGGTTTACGTGCAAATAATGTTACCGAGGTATCAAATTCATCCTGAATCAACTGATCATCGTAATTAAGAATAATCCATTGAGATATAGCTGGAGAAAAATCGATTCCCCATTTATTAAAATCAACACCAAAAGCCCAACGGTAATGTTTTAAACGCAACTCACCCTCGCTATCAAGGAATCCATCATTATTTCTGTCTGTCTCACGAGACAAACCAAAATACTTATCTGGAACATATACCAGTTCGGCCTTCAGAATAGTCTCACCAACAGGCCGGACAAACGTAGCGCCATACATATTTATGCGTGTGTAAGTTGGGTAAAAAAATGGTTCGCTCGATGCGTCCACTTTTACCGTTCTGAATATAACGGGAAAATCATCCCAGGTGTAAAAGTAACTTAATGAAAATTGTGTATCGTACAGCTCACCCGAATACCTTAGGCCAAGCTCAGAATTGCTAAACTTAAAAGAATCAGGAAAGGTGGTATTCTCTACTTGTTGAAGCAACTCCCATTCTGAGCCAGGCGGGGCCGGCTTGTGAAACTTAATTTCGGGAATCCAGAGTATTTGCCAGTTACCTGCATCCGAATAATAGTCCGCTTTAACTGTCCATAAAGGAATCCGGTAATCAAGCAAATCAGGTAGTATTAATTCGCGGAAGTCCTGAGGGTTGATTTCATCCGTAACCCGGATACCATCAAACACCCCCCAGATAACAAACTGTTTGCCAATGCGTAAGTCCAGATTTTCCCCGTAAATATCGAGATATAATTCTCTAAACTCCGCGACTGGGGAATCTTTTTCCTGGCTAAGGTTATCTAAAAAAACCAGCGGCTTATCAGAATCACGAACAAATCTGGCGGCAATTGTTTCGTAATCAAACAGCTCGTAGGCAAGATCGTGGTACGCCCATGCTGAGAACACAAGTTTCTTTGTATCACTAATAGCGATCTCACCATTCAGAGACAGGATGTTTCTTATTTTGGTAATTGAACGTGGTTCATCGTAGCGATAAGCTACTTCATTCTTCAAGTAGCCATTAACTGTGAGTTTATCCAGAAAATTCGTTTCAAGCTCTTCTCGAGGCTCTTCTTTTACATCAGCAAGCCACTCTGACTCTGATGATTCCGGCCAATCACTTAAAATACTTTCCGCACTCAGCACATTGCCCACAATCAATATGTACGCAAACATGCCTATTACAACATAGTTAAAACATCTATACGAACACTTCAGACGCTCTTTTTGCAAAGTGCACATAAAATTACGCGGTCCTCCCCAGGACCAACCAGACCTAACGTAGCCTGCGAACCTACTGTTATCAGGCTGTCGCAGGATGAACAGTTCATATCACGATTCAGCTCTATCTGATCCCAACCTATCACCGAAGAAAAGTCCTTTGTTTGAGCAACAGAGGCTTCTGAGCGTTGCTTATTCTGGATAACTTTGGCCTGTAGCCCAGCATCCAGTTGCGGACTGTTATCTTCAGAAAAAGCTTGCTCAAGAATATTTCTAATTAATATTGAAACGGGAATTTCCAGCTCATTTGCTCGATCGATGACTTTATCTCTAAGCATCTTCGGAACCCTGGCTCCCAAGTACTCCTCTTTGCGTTTAACTGCTGTGGATCTTGCTTTATCACGCATTTTTTTCGCCTGAGCATTTCCCATTTCACGCATATTTCTACCTATATTCTCCATACCCAACTCCTTCACAAGACTAAAATGTATAACAAAGTGTAACACATGTTATACATCAATTGGGATTAGAATGATGCTGAAAATTATAGTTAAATAAGAAATACTCTAAACAACAAACATACCGCTGCTTCCGAATGCTATTCGGAGGCCTGCTTACTCTCTCTAGGCTTTTGCTCTATTTTATTTTGCATAACACTAGTAGCGCCCTTGATCAAAGAGCGCTCAGTGAATAATTTATCATCAATTTCAGAATTTACAGTTAAATTGCTCAGCACAAATCCTGAGGATGTGCCTGTTTGGAGATTTTTAACAAGCACCCTGCTCCATATCCACGCACCATCTACTTCCTGCCATTTAATTATTTGGTCTTTTAACGGCGCGCCTGCTACATCATAATAATTAATACGAACATTCACACAATCTTTCCACGTCTTCCCTTTTTTAAACCAATATACTCGTTTACTATAAAGCGGCTTTTCCTCTTTTGGCGTACTTTCAACAATGTAAAATTCCATGTCTTTCTTCGCTCTAACACCAAGAAAGGTATGCTTGTCTTCATTTAACTCACGAGGATTTACGTCCGCATAAGTCAAATCCGTATTTAGAAAACTATCCCCAGGATTGCGGATGGTGACACGTCGGATTTTCTTTAGCATTGGTAGATATATCCACTGATCCACCGATTTTTTAAAATCAGGAATATAGGTCGTGCGCATGAATGCAGCGCCTTTTGCTACAGGAGGATAGGTTTGAAAAAGAACCATCTTATCCGCAACACCATCACGCCCTTTAAAATCCTTCCAATAGCGCAAATACTCACCACGCCTTATATCACCCTTACTATCACGACGCTCTACAATAAATCTCGAACGCTGGTCATCGCCCCGATTTTTGTTACCGCATTGCCTGAATATCTCCTCGCCAGTCAATGATTCTTGCTCTTCTGCATAGGCAAACGAAGAACTAATACCAACTACTATCAATAAAATATTGACCAGAATTTTTTTCATGGTTTTATCCAGCAGAAACCTGTTCCAATTAGAATATACAGCCCGCGATCAGAGTGCTTGAGACAAGATATAAATAGCAGCTTGTTTTATGCATTCACCAGGCACTAGAGTTTATATAAAAAAAAAGAGAAGACAAGTCTTCTCTTTTTTATCAAAATTTTCGTTATGTGAAACGAGACAAGCTGCTCTAATTAAGCTTACTCCAAAGCACCATCATCGTTTGCCCCATCAATAGCAGGAGCCGGCAATGTAGGTGCCGTTGCAATACCTGTTGCCGTGCTATCCCAGTTAAACGGTGCCGTCTCTATCACCTGACTTGCATCAATTCCCGCCGTCACTGTAGAGAAAGTATCTACCAATGTAGCAGAACCACCCGCAGGAGTTACCTCAACACTTTCAAAACCAAACACAGAGAGACCACCTGAATCATCGCTAACCTGCTGACCTAACCAGACGAACAATACATCATCGCCTGCTGCCCATGCAGCAGTTCCGCCATTAAGCGGGTTACTGGCCGCATCAAAGCTTGTTGCTGCAAGATCAAAACCAGTATTTGCCGAAGTCAACAAAGAGCCTGAACGCTGTTCAACAACAAATTTTTGAATGTCCGTAGTATTTACTACAGAGCCATCACCCATTTCAACGATCTGCCCGATAGACATTGACTTGCCTGTAACAGTACCGCTTCCATCCTGTTTGATAGCCAATTTGAATGAATTCTCAAACTCATCACCAAAGACGCCTTGAACACCCTTATCTGTAAATGACTGAGTGATAACAACATTACCGTTTGTCGCTGCAGTGAGGCTATTTGCCCAACCTGTATAGAGTTCGGATGTGCCAGTAAAACCAAAAGCAGCATCCGACAAGCTCTGTTTACCCGCGATACCTGAAGTTGTTCCACCAGAAAGCACAAAACTCTCGTCGCTGTAATTTACACTTGCACTGCCTGTTTGACCGCCGGCACTGGTTGCGCCTGCATCCGTTATGATTGTACGAATATACGAGACACCACCGTCATCAACCTGCTGCTGCAGAAAACCATCGCCCGTGACTAGTGTTGAACAGCTTGCGCCAGCTTGGCATCCAGCGGTTATAGCTCCGCCAGAAACTGTCCACCCTTCAAAAACCGGCGCTGTGCTAGCTGCATAAACCGTCACAGGTAATACTGCCGCTGTGGCACCAGTTAAAATTAATCGCTTTATCGTTTTACGTACATTCATTGGGAAACCCCCTAGCCTAAAATCTTAATGTGAAGTGGTTGAACAACCATTCGTAACTGTACCTAGTTATCAATTTAACCATAAAGACGGTTATATGTCAAACCCAGACCAAACACAAAAATGCATCAAACCCACCATTACGTATTGATTTCTATCGGGATTTGAGAAACGATCATAGCTACATCTCGCACCCCTTCATCTAAATCTCCAACTCGACCCTCTTCGCGATACACTAAAACCTGCATACCCTGACAGACTGCCAATAATTCATTATCGGCAAGACGGTATTCTTCATTAGTGGGACCCGCACTACTTACACAGGTACGTGTAAATGTCTGATAAAACAACAAACCACCCGGCCGCAAAGCTTCTCGCAAGCAAGCAAACAAACCTCGCTCAAGAAAATGACTAACCACAATAACATCAAAACTTTGCGCTTTCGGTGGCTGCGCCATAATGTCACGAACCTCTCCCGACACGGTCACTGTAGACTGCTCAGCCATTTTCTGCAGTTGATCTATCACAACAGACGATATGTCCCAGGCATGCGACTCAAACCCGTGACCCGCCAGCAACAAAGCATTTCCACCACGACCACAGGCCACCTCAAGCGAACGTCCTCTCCTCGGCAACAAATGCCGGTTTTCAAACAAAACCTTTGCCGGTTTTGGGTGATCGCGGTTAGAACCACTATTGCTATATATAGCGTCCCATTTTTCCTGCGTTATTTCAGACATATATTTCCCAAATAGACAAACTCAACGCCTCCAGAACTCAGGCACCAGCAATACCAGCAATGTGAAAATCTCAAGTCGCCCAAGCAACATTGCAAAACAAAGCACCCACTTTGCAACTGAATTAATGTTTGCATAATTTGAGCCAACATCACCCAAACCAGGCCCCAGATTATTCAAACAAGCCGCTACCGCTGAAAATGCCGTCACTAAATCCAAACCCGTGGCTGTCAAAATCAGTGACATAAAACTAAAACAAACAATATATAGTGAGAAAAAGCCCCAAACCGAACCCACAACACGCCCCGTCAACGCCTTACTACCAATTTTCACTGAAAACTGTGCATTAGGATGAATTAAGCGCCGAATTTCACGCATGCCTTGTTTTACCAGTAAAAGCACTCTAATCACCTTCATGCCACCACCAGTTGAACCTGCACAACCACCAATAAAACTGGTTAATAACAACATAATAGGCAAAAAGGTCGGCCAATTATGATACTCCGCGGTTGTGAAACCCGCCGTAGTTCCAATCGATATCGCTTGAAACATACCATGAAAAATTGCATCCCCCACATTGGTAAAAACACCGCTGAAATAAAGGTACGCCGAAGCAATCACCGATGCCGTTAATAACACATAAGAATAAACCCTAAATTCAGGATCAAATAGATATGGCTTGGCACTCAAATTGCGCCAGGAAAGAAAATGCAACGCAAAATTAATGCCCGCAAGAAACATGAACGCCATGGCTACCGACTCGATCATCACGTTGTCGAAATAGCCCATACTCTGATCATGCATCGAGAAACCACCTATTGCGACGGTGGAAAAGCTGTGCCCAATAGCATCAAAAACATCCATCCCTGCCAACCAATATAAACCAGCACAGAGCAGGGTCAAACCTAAGTAGATATACCATAACGCTTTGGCAGTTTCAGTGATGCGAGGCGTCAACTTACTATCTTTCATCGGGCCTGGGGTTTCAGCGCGATACAGCTGCATACCACCAATGCCAAGCATCGGCAGGATAGCCACGGCTAAAACGATAATTCCCATACCGCCCAGCCACTGCAGTTGCTGCCGATAATAAAGCACCGAACGCGGCAAATCATCCAGACCAACGATGACAGTTGCCCCCGTTGTCGTCAAACCTGACACTGACTCAAAAACAGCGTCAACCAAAGGCAAATGTGTACCCAACATGAAGGGCAGAGCACCAAACAAACTCAACACCACCCAAAACATGACCACCACAAGAAAGCCATCACGGAGACGCAGCTCACCGCGATAGTTTTTTACCGGTAAAAACAAACCTGCGCCTGTTATCAGAGTCGCTGAAAAAGCCAACATAAAAAACCATGTCGTCGTTTCGCTGTATATCCAGGCCACCAAAACAGGGGGAATCATAGTTATGCTGAACAGCATCAGCAAAACCCCGATAATTCGCTGAACCGCCCAAAATTGCATTAGAGGAAAGTAACCCCAACCTGAAACAAACGCTCAACCTCATCAATATGTTTTTTATTCGTCAAAAACAAAATGACATGATCTTCTGCTTCTATGACCGTATCATGATGCGCAATAATAACTTCGTCACCTCGAACAACCGCACCAATAGACGTATCCACCGGCAGTTTTATATCTTCAACCGCACGCCCGACAACACGCGATGATTTAGAATCACCATGAGCCACCGCCTCGATCGCTTCCGCAGCACCCCGCCGTAAAGAATGCACAACAACGACATCTCCACGCCGAACATGGGCAAGTAAGCTGCCAATGGTCGCCTGATGAGGCGAGATTGCAATATCAATCTCACTGCTCTCAATCAGATCAACATAAGCCGCACGATTAATTAATGCGATAACACGTTTCGCCCCCAGTCTTTTTGCCAGCATCGAGGATAATATATTAGCCTCATCATCATTAGTGGCCGCGCAAAAAACATCGGTATGATCTATGTTTTCTTCAGCCAACAGTTCCTCGTTCGCTGCATCACCCAGCAATACCAAAGTACGGTCAAGTTGTTCGGATAACTCCTGGGTCTTCTTTGGGTCTCGCTCTATCAACTTAACCTGATATTTGTTTTCAAGCGCTTTAGCCAAACCTTTGCCAATATTCCCGCCACCAACAAGAATAATGCGCTTAACGGCCTTGTCCATTCTCCGCATCTCGCTCATAACAGCGCGAATATTCTCTTTTGAGGCGATAAAAAATACCTCATCATCAACCTCTATAACCGTATCACCCTGCGGAATAATCGCCTGCCCACGCCGATAAATTGCCGCGACACGCGTTTCAATTCCAGGCATGTGCTCTGCCAACTCAGACAACTCATGACCCACCATCGGGCCGCCATAGTAAGCTTTAACCGCTACTAAACGCACGCGGCCACCGGCAAAATCCAACACCTGCAACGCACCGGGAAATTCAACCAATCGACCCACCAGGTCAATAACAACCTGTTCAGGGCTGATCAACATATCAACGGGAAAAGCTTCTTGAGTAAATAATTGAGGATGATTTATATAACCATGCGCACGAACACGAGCTATTTTAGTCGGCGTATGAAATAAAGTGTATGCAACCTGACAGGCCACCATATTCGTTTCATCGCTGCTGGTCACAGCAATCACCATATCAGCATCATCAGCACCAGCACGGCGCAACATATCCGGATGAGAAGCATCACCATGAATCGTTCTGATATCCAAGCGATCCTGCAATGCATCCAGGCAATCCGTACGATTATCAATCACCGTAATATCATTCGCCTCTCTGGACAGGTTTTCTGCCACAGACGAACCCACTTGACCCGCACCAAGAATAATGATCTTCATTGCACCCTGCTATCAGCAATCAATGCTGGTTTTATTTATCGACATTTTTTAACAGCAGTGTTTATGAGTCACTGCCATCTTGTCTTGTTTTTAGGCCCAACGCACGTAATTTACGATATAAGTGCGTGCGCTCTATTCCAGCCTTTTGCGCCATCCTTCCCATATTGTTATCACCCGAACTCAGCAAATATTCAAAATACTCTTTCTCAAATACCTGTCGAGCTTGACGCAGAGGAAGTGAAAACGCAGGACGTTTTTGCTCTTTACGAGCTCGCCCACCCAGGGCCTGCTCTACCTCATCAAGCGACACTTCATCACTCGACCCCAAAATCAGCAGGCGCTGCACCAGATTCACTAATTCCCGGACATTACCAGTCCATTTATAATTGCGCAAACGGTTTTGCGCGGCCGTTGAAAAATGCCTATAGGGTAGATGTTCACGCTCTGAATACAGCGCCACATAATAATTCAGCAGCTCAGGAATATCTTCGCTGTGCTCTCGCAAAGAAGGGATTCGCAAAGGAACAACATTCAACATATAAAACAGGTCGTCGCGGAAACTCCCATCCAGCACATCCTGCTCTAGATCACGTCGTGTCGCAGCGACAACACGCACGTCAAACTGCACTGGATCACTGCCACCAACACGCAAAAACGAACGGTTATCAAGCGTACTAAACAATCTTGCCTGCACCGACAGATCCATGTCCCCCACCTCATCCAAAAACAAGGTTCCACCGTTTGCCTGTTCTAGCAAACCATAATAAATCCGTTCGCCATCTTCACTACCAAACAATTCAACTGCCGAATTTTCCCCAGCAATCGAAGCCACCCTGACATTAACAAAAGGTCCATCAGCTCTAGCACTGCAGCTATGCAAATAGCGCGCAAACAAACCCAGGCCACTGCCCGGCTCACCATTCAATAACACCCAGGCATTGTGCTGTGCTACACGTTTAACCTGATCGCGCAACGACTGCATAACTTCACTGTGGCCAATCGGCTCAGACAAGGGTTGAGTCTGTCGTTTGAAATCTACATTTTCTTGCTGCAACTTGTGCGCTTCAAGAGCGCGGCGCACAGTCAGCAAAAGTTTTGCCAATGACAGCGGTTTCTCAAGAAAGTCATAAGCACCCAAGCGAGTAGCTTCAACAGCAGTTTCAACAGTGCCATGACCGGAAATCATGATCACTGGGAAATCCTGCTTGCCATCCAACGACCATTCTCGTAACAACGTTATACCATCAACGTCCTCCATCCAGACATCCAGCAAAACCAAATCGGGACGGCGTAAACGCCGTGCTCGCCGTGCCTGCTCAGCATTTTCCGCGACACTAACGTCATAACCTTCATCTTGCAGAATCTCACACACTAACTCGCGAATATCGCGCTCATCATCAACAACAAGTATATGCGTCGTAACCACAGCTATAATTTCCTCCGACCTGCACTTGCCAAATCTTGCTCCATCGCAAGCTCTAAATTATCAACATCATTGACAGACGCTTCATTAGGCACGGCTTTTTGTCGCGCATCATCTAGCGGAAAACGAATAATAATGCAGCCGCCTAACTCCGTATTTTTAGCCTGCACACTGCCACCATGCTCTTCGACAATTTTTTTCACGATAGCCAAACCCAAACCACTGCCTTTAGGTTTAGTTGTCACATAAGGTTCAAACAGTTGCTCCATCATATTTTCTGGTATTCCCGGGCCACTGTCCTGAACTTGCAATTCGACACGCGCAGCACCACCATTTTCTATACGATGACAGCCTACCCTTACCAAGCCACCCTCAGCACTATCAATGGCATCAATCGCATTAACAAGTAAATTATGCAACAACTGTCGCATCCTCACCGCATCCATCATCAACAATGGCAAATTTTTATCTAACACTGCCTCAATTTTTATTTTTTTATCACCACGATACAAATCGAGTATTTCGTTAATAAAATCGCCCACTGGCAATGGCACCAAATTAAGTGTCGGAGCATGCGCATATTCAGAAAATGACTGCACCATCTCTTTCATTACTTTAACCTGCTGAATGATCGTATGAGTCGATCGATCCAACAAATCCGCATCCTGGGATGCCATCGTATCCAGATATTTATGCCGTAAACGTTCCGCAGACAATTGTATGGGCGTTAAGGGGTTTTTAATTTCGTGCGCCAGGCGTCGCGCCACTTCACCCCATGCCGCATCACGTTGCGCCTGTACCAGCGCGGTCACATCATCAAACACGATAACATAACCCACTGATTTTCCATCCGCAGCTGGCATCGCTGTTCCGGCACAGGTCAATATTTGACGACCAATATCGCCAGACATTTTGATCTCTTCTCGCCACTCACGCTCATCACCGCTTAAATGTTTATCTATAGCCGATACAAAACTTTCCAGCCATTGATGATCAACAACAATCGCCTCGATACTTTTACCAATAAATAACTTTAGATCAAGCCCTAAAACCTGACTGGCAGAAGCATTGGCTGTTCTAATCCGACGCCGCTTATCAAGCGTTAAAACACCCGAAGATAACCGTCCCAACACAACTCGCAAGTAAGCGCGTTCACGTTCAACCAGCTGCTGACTACGATTCACCTCATCTCGAGATAACGCAATACGTCGCGTCATATCATTAAATGATTCGACAAGAAAACCCAGCTCATCCTTTGAATGCAAAGGCAGTATTTTTTCATAGTCACCCGATGCTACCGCTCGTGTACCAATAGAAAGCGCTCTGATCGGTGCCACCAATCGTCGTGCTGAAAAAAACGCAGCCCACACTGCCGTCATACAACTCAGCAACAACACCAACGACAGCGTCAAAGTAAAACTAAACTTCAAGGGGTCGCGCATCAAGGTTAAGCGCTTATATTCGGCGTAAGCTGATTCAACACTGCTCACCATTCCGCTGACTCGATCGGACAGGGTGTACAAAGATTGCAGCATTACCTCCCCCGTCAAATCATTTGATTTTTGCACTGGCACAATGACTCGCAGAAACAAACCTTCACCTAGCTTATTATCCAGACCGATATAATTCCTTTGATATTCAAGCTGAGTTAACAACGAACGGTCAGGTAGCGCAGGAATAATTACCGCTGGGTCGGTATTACTGAATCCCAGCACATGCATATCTCGATTAAACAATACCAACTCATAAGCGCCATTTTGTTCACGCAAATCGTTCAACAACAACACGGGAGATTCGTCAGGCATAAGATGAAAATCTTCCGCCATCATTTCTGTACGGCGTAAAATTTCTTTTTTGCGTTCGCCCAACGACAAACGTGTTAACTCAAGCGCATCATCAAGCGCAGTTTCAACACGCACATCAAACCAGCTATCAATGCCGCGCTGAATAAAACCTAGGGAAAAATAATAGAGCACGGAAACCGGCAATAAAGACAGCACAACAAAAATAACTACCAGTCGCGCGGTCAACCGTGACCCTGTGGCCTGACTTCTATACTGACGTACCAAACGAATTAAATTTGCACCGATCAAAACCAGCAGCGTAATCAAACCCAGAACATTGATCAGCAAAAGCAAAAAGAAGATGCGCCCAAACTGCTCGGAATTTTGTGTTGCAGCGCTCATCAAATAAAGCGAAACAAGCAGCAATAGCGATAAGGCTGCCACGGGGATAAACCCCGTTCCAAGACGCCTCAGGGTTGCAGCGACCATGTCACCCACTCGCTGGAAATATGCCACTCCGAGGAAAAATAAGACAATAAACGCAACGGCACAGGTAATTGCTCAATATCCATTTGCACACGTAAGCGCCCAATATTATTGGCCTCATTTTCCAACAATTTATCATCCAATATAGGCAAATTAACAATCGTCCCCAGCACAGACAGCGCAATATCCAGGGACGGCAAACTAAACGATGCGCCGCTGTTTAAATTCTTAACATGATAATTTTGTGTGACCGCATGGTATTCAAGCAGGTATCGCTGCTCCAACTCAGCAACCGTCACATCCCAGACATAATTTCTTTGTCGCGACAGTTCGATTTCCAACACAAAGGTTAATGGCACGCCTTTATGCAAAGCATCCAACATCGGCGCGGTTAACCCATACTGAATCCGCGCATCTAAATAATGAACATTATTGCGTACCTCAGATTCAATACTTGTCACCGTTGCCCCGCCGGCACTTACCGTTGCAACTTGAAACAACAATATGCAGGACAGTGCCAACTGAGCCATAGAAGACACCTTACGAAAATCAGACTGTATTCGCGGCTTCAATCAGCTTTCCCGTTGCTTAAGCAAACACGCATAATAAAACCCATCCATTCCTGCAACACCCGTCATAATTTGTCTGCCGCAAACCGACTCATCTCCTGCCTGTTCTTGAACCCATGCAGCTGAAACAACTGCTTCCCTGGCATCATCGTGAGCATCAATAAAATGCTTAATCTGTTGACTGTTTTCCTGTGGGAAAATCGAGCAGGTCGCATAGACCAGCCGACCATTTGGCTTTAACAAAGGCCACAACGCTTTTAAAATATTACGTTGTTGCTGCTCCAGCTGCGTGATATCCGAATCACGTCGCAGATATTTAATATCAGGGTGACGACGAATAACACCTGTTGCCGAACAGGGCGCATCCACTAAAATACGATCAAACAACTGCCCATCCCACCATTTCGATGTCTCTGTCACATCCGCGGCAATAAGCTCCGCCTGAAAACCTAATCGCGCCAAATTCATTTCAACACGCTGCAAACGTTTCTCATCCTTGTCCACCGCAACAAGACCCGCAAGATCCGGCTCAACTTCCAATATATGACAGGCTTTACCGCCCGGGGCTGTGCAGGCATCTAAAACACGATGGTCAGGCGATAAATCCAGTAACCCGGCAGCCAACTGTGCGGCCGCATCCTGTACTGAGACATCACCCTGATCAAAACCCGGTAGTCGCCCAACATCAAGTGGTGATTCCAGCTCTATTGCAGACTCAACACTGTCAACAGCATGCGCCTTAATTTCTACCTCATTCAATCGAAGCAAATAATCGTCGCGCGACTGTTTCAAACAATTAACACGCAACGTCATTGGTGGACGTTGATTATTCGCCGCAACTATCGCCTGCCAGTCTGATGGCCAGGCCTGCTTAAGCAGCTCAAGCAGCCAAAGCGGATGCGCACTCTGAGCCTCCTCATTTTGATCAGCGCTCAACAACAAAGACTCCTTCTGGCGTTGGAATGAACGCAGCACTGCATTCACCAAACCCTTGGCCCACGGCTTATTCAAAACGCGCGTTGCCGCCACCGTTTCAGTCACCAAAGCATGATCGGGTATTCGCATATAAAGCGATTGATACAGGCCGATCAAAATCAGCGCGTAAACATCCCCATCTTTTTTCTTCAACGGTTTTTGCAACAACTGGCCTGCAATCGCCTGCAAACGTGGTCCCCAACGCAGCACCCCATAACAAAGCTCTTGCGTCAGCGCACGCTCATGGCCGACCGGGAAAATACTCAGCTGCTCATCTAAAACCACAGACAAGGAACGCCCCTGTTGCATAATTTGCACCAGGCAACTCGCAGCCAAACTGCGCGCAGTTGCGTTCGCCACCTTAGGCAAGCCGTTCGTTACATTTCGTTTTGCTTGCGAGCGCATCACGGCTCTCCCCCAAAACCGTTCCCGTATCTATCGTCACTGCATTAATAAAATCAGCCACCTCAAGCTGCTTACCACCGGGCAGCTGTACTCTCTTAAGACGCAACACTCCGTCACCAGTTACGACATCAATGCCTTGACGAGAAATAGCCAACACCGATCCAGGTTGTTGCAAGGCATCAGACCCGACATCTACCTTCACTGCATCCCATACACGCAATCGCTGTTCACAAGTTGAATCAGAATTTAACAACGTATAAGCAACAGGCCAGGGATTAAATCCACGCACCTTAAACTCTAAATCGAGGGCTGATGACGACCAGTCAATCAGAGCTTCACATTTATCCAATTTAGATGCGTAAAGCGCCTTTTCATTATCTTGCTGCACTGGCTGACACACCCCCTTCGACAGCGGCGCCAAACATGCAAGCAAAGTTTCAGCCCCCAACACAGCAAGACGATCGTGCAAGGACCCCCCCGTCTCATTATCGGCAATGTGGCACTCTGAATGCGCCAGCATATCGCCCGTGTCGAGGCCTTTATCCATCTGAATGATTGTGATGCCCGTTTCACGATCTCCCGCCAGAATCGCTCGCTGAATGGGCGCGGCTCCACGCCAGCGTGGCAACAATGAGGCATGAACATTCACGCAACCCAAACGAGGAATATCGAGCACCGCCTGAGGCAATATCAAACCGTAAGCCACCACCACCATCACATCTGCATTATGCGCAACAAGCTGTTGCTGCGCTGCTTCATCTCGCAGTGAAAGTGGCTGAAACACTGGCACGCCATGCGCTACAGCAAGTTGTTTTACTGCGCTGGCAGTCAGCTTGCGCCCTCGACCAGAAGGACGATCAGGCTGGCTATAAACAGCACAAACTTCGTGCTCAGAATCAAGCAAACCTTGCAAACTTGTCGCCGCAAATTCAGGCGTCCCTGCAAATACTATTTTCAATGGCATCGATGATTTGGTCATAACAAGTCCTGAAAAGAGGCTTCACATCGCATGACGTTGTTGTTTCTCCAACTTTTTCCGAATCCGAGTCTGCTTCATCGACGACAGGTAATCGACAAACAACTTGCCATCAAGGTGGTCAATCTCATGTTGAATACAAACTGCCAGCAGGCCATCAGCATCAAACTCAATTGCATCGCCCACCAAATCCAGGGCGCACACCTTTATTTGAGCAGCACGATCTACATTCTCATAAACTCCAGGAACGGAAAGGCAACCTTCCTCTGTCGTTTCAATCTCTGCCCGATCAATAACCTGTGGGTTAATCAAACACACTGGATCCGTTTTATCTTCTGATATATCTATAACAATCAGTCGCTTGGAAACATTAACCTGAGGAGCTGCCAGACCAATCCCTGGCGCATCGTACATTGTTTCCAACATATCATCCGCCAAGGTTCGAATACTGTCATCAACCACATCAATAGGCAGCGCCATTTCACGTAACCGTGGATCGGGATAGTGCAATATGTGGAGAATAGCCATAAAAGTTCTACCTGTATCATTCAAGCCCACTGAAGGCGATAAGTTACCGATTAAGCTACTAATTCAAGCTGCCGACAAAATGGAAAGATCTTAAAGGATTTTACCTTATAAACGCTACACTTGGTGTATGTTTCATGTTTCGCTACACTCGCGTCAACAGCAAGTTCCAGAAAGGAAGACAATGACTACAATAAAGCTGCTGCCCTCATTTTTTATCACCGCCCTTTTACTGCTGATTACACCTGTCTTAGCAGACACGGTAAAGCTGAAACAAGGACACCCTGATCGCCATATCGTAACTAAAGGCGACACTCTGTGGGATATTTCTGCAAAGTTTCTGGAAAGCCCATGGCGCTGGCCCGAAATATGGAATATCAATACGGACATCAAAAATCCGCATTTAATCTATCCAGGGGACATTATCATTCTGGCCTTTGTTGACGGGAAGCCCGTAATCAAAGTCGAACGCAAAAAACCAGGTGGTCGCCCCACCATCAAACTATCACCCCAGGCGCGCGCTTCAAAACTGGACGAAGAGGCGGTACCAACACTCTCAAGCGACATGATAAAACAGTTTATCAAATATTCACGCATCATCAGCAAACGAGAAATGGAAGAAGCCGCCTACATCGTCGCCAGTGAAGACGGTGGCCTGATGAGTGGTAGCACTGATAAAATTTATGCTAGAAATATAAACCAACAGGACATCACGCAGTACGATGTTGTGCGTAAAGGAAAGATCTATAAAGAAGAAGGCCGCTGGAACGATAAAATACTCGGCTACGAAATGCTGCGCATCGCCGATGCTCGCATCGAGCAATTTGATGACCCATCAACCTTGTTAGTCACCGATGCTTCTCGTGAAATATTAATTGGCGATTTACTCTTGCCCGCCACTTTTGAAAAAGACTTAAACCAGCATTACCTGCCACACTCTCCAGAAAACCTCATTCAGGGGAAAATCATCGCCGTGCTCGATGGCATCTCTCGTGTTGGACAATTCAACACTGTCGTCCTAAACTTAGGCACACAGGACAACATCGAAGTAGGCCATGTGCTAGCCATTTATCAGTCTGGCAAGGTCGTACGCGATACAGTCACTGATAAATGGAACGATAAAATCACGCTGCCTGACATACGAGCCGGAACACTAATGATCGTCAATACCTTTGAAAATCTCAGTTACGCCTTAATCATGGAAGCCAATCGTGATATCCACATACTCGATGCCGTAACTAACCCCTGACAATGGGGGTCAGCACAGCAGGCTCGAGCGCACTACTAAACAATGAGCTCGCCTGCTGGCTAGCACTGTTACACGTACCCGGTGTTGGCCCACAAACCTACCAACGCCTACTGACACATTTCTCCAAACCCAGCCACGCGCTGCAAGCCAGCCACAGCGACCTAAAAGCCGCTGGCATCCACAAGCAACAACTGCTTGAAGAACTCAAACAACCTGATTGGAAAGCTGTTGAGCTGGGGCTCGACTGGCTTGATCAGGACAATAACGAGCTTATAACCTTACACGACCCACTCTACCCAGCGCTGCTACGCGAGATACCGGATCCACCCCCCCTGTTATTCGTTAAAGGCGACGCGACCCTGCTTTCAAGCCTACAAATCGCCATTGTCGGCAGCCGCAACCCGACCCCCTCCGGCCAGGAAACCAGTTACGCCTTTGCCCGCAATCTGGCAGCTGCTGGACTCACCGTAACCAGCGGACTGGCTTTGGGCGTTGATGCTGCCGCCCATAAAGGTGCCCTGACCAGCGGAAAAACCATCGCCGTTACTGGCACAGGACTGGATCGGGTATACCCCGCCAGCCATCGCGACCTGGCTCGGCATATCGCTGAAACGGGCGCGCTGATCTCTGAATTCCCCCCGGGCACAGCGCCATTACCAAGGAATTTCCCACGTCGCAATCGCATTATCAGCGGCATGAGTGTCGGCACATTAGTCACCGAAGCCGCATTGCGCAGCGGCTCATTAATTACCGCCCGCTGCGCACTGGAACAGGGCCGTGAAGTTTTCGCCATTCCGGGGTCTATCCATAATCCGCTCGCTAAAGGTTGCCATTCTTTGCTTCGTCAAGGAGCCAAATTAACCCAGGAAATTAACGATATTCTTGAGGAAATACAGCCACTTGCTGTCGCATCACTCGAGATGACAAGCACGGCATCACAAGCACTGCCACTTGATTCTGACCAGCAAAAAATGCTACATATGGTCGGTTTCGACCCAACGCCTCTGGACATTCTGGTTGAAAGAGCAGAAATGACAGCCGAAAAAGTTTCGTCATTGCTGGTCTCATTAGAATTACTGCGCATGATTTCACTCGTGCCCGGAGGTCGCTATATACGAATTAAGTAACACAGATATTAAGTAGCAGGAATCACAATGAAAGAGAATATGCTGGATGTTCTGATGTATTTATTTGAACATTATATAGACAATGAAACTGACAACAGTCCGGATCAGGAAATACTGAAATCCAGGCTTGCAGATGCTGGTTTTGCATCTCAAGAAATCGACAAGGCCTTTGACTGGCTGGAAGACCTCGGTCTACAACGCGAAGAAAAAGACATCGCGATAACATCCGCGCCGGGGGCAATGCGCATCTACACCGCCTTCGAAACAAAACGCTTGAATGTAGAGTGCCGAGGTTTTTTACTTTTCATGGAGCAGGCAGGGGTACTCAGCCCAACGCTCAGAGAGCTGATTATTGACCGCACGCTGGCACTTGAGACAGAAGAGATTGATCTGGACAAGCTCAAATGGGTGGCACTGATGGTGTTCTTCAACCAACAGGGCGAAACCAGCAGTTACAACTGGATTGAAGACATCGTTCTAGACGAACTTAGCGGCAATATTCACTAACACTTACCCAAAATATAATTAGCGAAATATAAAATTTAAGACCTAAGCTGTCACCTTTATATAATAGTGATATAAAAACAATAACTCACAACTAAATCATCATGAGCAAAAATCTCGTTATCGTTGAGTCACCGGCCAAGGCCAAGACCATCAACAAATACCTGGGCAAAGACTTTACCGTCTTAGCTTCATACGGTCATGTCCGCGACCTGTTGCCAAAAGAAGGCGCTGTCGACACGGAAAATGACTTTGCCATGAAATACCAGCTGATTGAAAAAAACAGCAAACACATGGACGCCATCTGCAAGGCAATGCGTAAAGCAAGCGCCCTGTATCTCGCAACAGATTTAGATCGCGAAGGAGAAGCCATTTCCTGGCACCTTTACGAAATTCTCAAAGAAAAGAAATTACTTAAAGACAAACCCTCGCACCGCGTTGTTTTTCACGAAATCACCAAGCGCGCCATTAACGAAGCCATCGAAAATCCCCGCGAGCTATCACAGGATTTAGTTAATGCTCAGCAGGCGCGTCGCGCGCTGGATTATCTGGTGGGGTTTAACCTGTCACCGTTACTGTGGAAAAAAATCCGGCGCGGCTTATCTGCGGGACGCGTGCAAAGCCCGGCATTGCGCCTGATTGCCGAACGCGAAACTGAAATCGAAGCTTTCAAAGCCCGTGAATACTGGACCATTGAAGCCGACCTGCGTAAAGACAAAGATACCTTCAGCAGCAAACTGA
>Ga0316209_1001840_pt1 | contig 19455 bp, 18 predicted proteins | sample 6monopyrite_MG_FD_204945 | JGI IMG/M metagenome (GOLD analysis project Ga0316209, IMG submission 204945) | Microbial mat bacterial communities from mineral coupon in-situ incubated in ocean water Damariscotta River, Maine, United States -... | ecosystem: Environmental > Aquatic > Marine >...
CAGGCGAGATTAAAACAAAAGGACGTATTGCATCGTTATTAGAAGTAGGTACAGGGTTTCATCCAGAAATGACAGGACGGGAAAATATTTACCTTAATGGTGCTATATTAGGCATGACCAAAGCTGAAATCCGTTCTAAAATAGATGAAATAATAGAGTTTTCTGGCTGTGAGCGCTATGTAGATACACCAGTAAAACGTTATTCTTCTGGAATGACTGTACGTTTGGCGTTTGCTGTAGCAGCACATTTAGAGCCTGATATATTAGTGGTTGATGAGGTGTTGGCTGTTGGTGATGCTGAGTTCCAAAAAAAGGCTATTGGTAAAATGCAAGATATCTCAAAAGGGGAAGGAAGAACCGTTTTGTTTGTGAGTCATAATATGGACTCGATTATGCGATTATGTACACGCGCTATTTTAATGAAAAATGGAAACATTATTGAGAAAGGGAATGTTTCTAAAGTAATTGACACCTATTTAAAGACAGAGTTTGGTATAACTTCCCAAAAGTTATGGTCTTCTAATAATGGTAACAGATTGGTTAAAATACGATCCATAAAAGCACATGATTCTAGTTATGAATCATGTAAGAATTTTAAAATCACTAAAAAAATAGGTGTAACTATCACCTATGAAATTCTTGAGTCTGGACACAAAATACATACTGCATTAAACTTTTTTAACTCAAGTGGCGTGAATATTTTTGATTCTCATGAGAGTGGGACAAAGTTATACCATGACAAAAAAGAAATAGGTATCTATGAAACAACTGTTTGGGTTTATGAAAATTTATTTTCTGAAGGAGTTATTGTGATTGGAGTAGCGTTAGTAACGCATAATCCTTTTGCAGTTCACTTTCACGAACGTGAAGCCATAGCATTTAATATGACAGAAGATTTAAACAATAGTCCAACACGAGGTGATTATGTAGGGAGTTTACCCGGAATAATTAGGCCTAACTTACAATGGGAGTCAAAAAAAGTAAATAAATTATGATGATAAAACTTAATAAAAAAAGGAAAGCTGAAGTTGTTGATGTTTCCATAGAAACCATTGATAAAGGTCATCATCAAGTTACCTATCGAGGTGTTAAAGCAATACGATGCCCATTTGATTATGTCATGTATCAAATGATTATTTCAGAGGTAAAACCTGATTTGATTATAGAAATAGGAACTAGAATAGGAGGAGGATCATTTTATATGGCAGATTTATTGGATAGTATTGGTAAAGGTGTTATTCACACTATTGATATTGTAGATGAGGTTGATTCCAAGGTTAAGCAGCATGAGCGCATTCATTTTTTTATAGATGGTTGGGCTAATTACGATTTGGAACTAGTAAAAGGCTATGACAAAATTTTAATCATTGAGGATGCATCTCATATGTATCAAGATACTATAGGTGTTTTAAATAAGTTCTATCCAATAGTATCTAAAGACTCATATTTAATAGTTGAAGATGGTATTATTAATGAGTTAGGATTGGAAAAAAAATATGATGGAGGCCCTTTACGGGCTATTCGTGAATTTTTACCAAAGCATCCAGAATTTATCGTAGATCGAAAATGGTGCGATATGTTTGGTAAGAATGCAACTTTTAACGTGAATGGTTATTTGAAGAAAATTAAATAATTGAATAGTTCAAATTTATTAACTTAATGTAGTTGGATATGGGGAATAGTTTCACTGGTGAAAGATTAGAAACAATGATTTATAATGGAAATACAGTTAATCACCTTCATCGTTATGCGATAGCGATTAACTATATTAAGAATAAAGTTGTTTTAGATATTGCTTCTGGGGAAGGATATGGTAGTAATTTGATGAGTAAACATGCTTCTTTTGTTTATGGAGTTGATATTGATAAAATGACTATTGAAAAAGCAAAGAAGAAATATAAAAAGGATAACCTCCAATTTATTGAAGGTAATACTAGTCAGATTCCTCTAGAATGCAATAGTATAGATGTAGTTGTAAGCTTTGAAACGATAGAACACCATGATAAACATGATGAAATGTTTATAGAGATTAAAAGAGTTTTAAAAAAAGGAGGTTTATTTTTAATTTCATCGCCAGATAAGTTCTATTATTCAGATAAAAGAAATTATAATAACAAGTTTCATGTAAAAGAGTTATATAAATCCGAGTTTAAAAAGTTGATTAGTAGCTATTTTAATAATTTTCAGTTGTTGAGTCAGAGTTATTTGAATGGAAATTCATTAGTATTAGATGAGGCAACTCGAGAGAATCTAGAATTTTATAATGGGGATTATTTAGAGTTGAAAAAGGGATTTTCTTATCCACATTTTTTAATAGCTATTGTTTCAGATAACGATTTTATTAAACAAAACAATTCAATTTTTGATGGTAGTTTAATTCTTAGTCATAATAGGAATAGTCAAGATAGGGTAAAAAAAATTTATGATTCTAATTCCTATAAATTAGGCCATGCTATTTTATTACCTTTTAAATTTTTAAAAAAAATAATTAAAAAGATTATATAGTTTAAATGAAAATAGAACAAGGTATAAGGATTATTATAGTTACATACAATGCCATGACTTGGCTCAAAAAATGTCTTGATAGCTGTAATTCTTATAAGGTTATTGTTGTAGATAACGCATCTATTGATGATACGGTTTCCTTAATCGAATATAATTATCCTAACGTTACGTTGATTAAACAATCTAAAAACCTTGGCTTCGGACAGGGCAATAATATTGGTATTCGCTATGCTTTAGAAGAAGGAGCAAAGCATGTGTTTTTACTCAATCAAGATGCTTATTTAGTGGAAGATGCTTTAGACCGCTTAGTAACTTATCAAAAAGCACACACGGAATACGGGGTTTTAAGTCCTATGCATATTACTGGTAATCAACAGCAATTGGACAAAAATTTTTCTAATTATATGCTTCGAGAGGAAACGGGACAGTTTTATTCCGATTTTGTATTAGGACGTGAATTAGCAAGTGTATATAATGTTCCTTTTATTAATGCAGCAGCTTGGTTAGTGTCTAAGAGTTGTTTAGAAACTGTTGGAGGCTTTGACCCCTTGTTTTTTCATTATGGCGAAGATGATAATTACTGTCAGCGTGTTCTATATCACGGACATAAAATAGGTGTTTTGCCAAACACTATCATTATTCATGACCGAGAAAATCGTGCTCAAACCCAACCTGTAGAGTATAGTGAGGCATATTATAAAAACCTAGAGAAAAACTATAAAGTTCGTTATGCAAATATTTTAGAAGACAATAAAGTAGGGGTTAAACTAAAAAAACTAAAAAGAATTATTTTAAAATTGCAGCTTAAGATAAAATTTGAAAGAGCAGCAGCTTTAAAAAAAGAACTCATAATGTTACAGAATCTTATACCAAAAATAAAAGCAAGTCGTGAACGTAATGTATTACAAGGTGCACATTATTTGGATAATAGTGCTGATTAAAGTTTGAGAAAATATATTGAAATGAATACACCCTTAGTTTCCATAATAATCCCAACTTATAATAGAGCTAATTTAATTAGCGAAACGTTAGATAGTATATTGGCACAAACTTATCAAAACTGGGAGTGCATTGTGGTGGACGATGGTAGTAATGATGCTACTTCTGAAGTCATGGTTACTTATTGTGTTAAAGACACACGTTTTCAATACCATCAACGACCAAAGAATAAATCAAAAGGTGCAAATGCCTGCCGAAATTATGGCTTTGAGTTGAGTAAAGGTGAGTATGTTAATTGGTTTGATGATGATGATTTAATGTTGCCTTTGAAGTTAGAAACTCAAGTGGAACATTTAAAAGAGAAAATGGTAAATATGACAGTTTGCCAATCTCAAGTTTTTGAAAATTCAAAAGATAATGTTTTGGGTTTAAGAAAGTCTAGTATTTATTCTGATGATTTTTTCAATGATTTTATAACTAATAAAATTAAATGGTTAACGCAGTCTCCATTACTAAAAAGGAGTTTTTTATTAGATAATAATATTACTTTTGATGAGTGTTTAACACAAAGTCAAGAACGCGATTTTTTTGTAAAAGTTCTCAATAAACTATCTCATTATCATTACGATAATGAGTCTTATGTATTATTAAGAAAACACGAAAAGAGTATTTCTTACGGAAACAAAACACCTGATAAAATCGAATCGAATTTTAAGGTTAATTACACTATTTTAAATACTTATAGATATAAAATTAATACAGAGACAAAATCTTATTTAGTTAAGTTTATTAAGGCTAATTTATTAGAAAGCCTTAAGTTGAAAAATAAAACAGTGTCATCAAATATTTACCAAAAACTTATGGAAATCGAAGAGATATCTATTATTGAGAAAATAAAGATTTATCTTGGTTTCTTATTTTATAAGTATTTTAATAAGGGAGAATTGTTTTTTAAATAATCTGAATGTATGCGCAAAGGAGTTAATCCACAAAAAAATGATGCCATTACAGATGTAAACTATATACATCAAATAGTAATTCCTGTATATATTCCAAATAGTTCTGGCTATTTTAAAGATGCATTAAAAATACTGAAAATCTGTTTATTAAGTTTAAATAAAACTGCGCATAGTAAAACATTTATAACAATAGTAAACAATGGAAGCAGTATTGAAGTTATAAATTATTTAAACAAGCAGTTATTGCAAAATAACATACAAGAGCTTATTCATACTACCAATATTGGAAAAAACAATGCTATTTTAAAAGGTATTAAAGGGCACAATTTTAAATTAATTACTATTGCAGACGCCGATGTACTTTTTTTAAATGGTTGGCAGGATAATACCATTAAGGTGTTTAATGAGTTCCCTAAAGTTGGTGTTGTTGGCTTGGTGCCTCAATTTAAGTTATATAAAAGTTTAAGTTATAATGTGTTGTATGATAATATATTCTCAAAGCAATTAAAATTTACCCAAGTTAAAGACCCTGAGTCAATGAAGTTATTTTATAAAAGCATAGGTTGGAAGGATAATTATAACAAGGACTATTTAAAGTTGCACCTTACAATTACTTCTAAGAGTAGTTTAGAGGCAGTTGTTGGTTCAGGTCATTTTGTGGCTACCTATAAACGCGAAGCCTTAGAACTTAATCCAAAAGTGGCATTACAAGAAAAATTAAGCCCAAAACAAGACAGAGCTCTATTGGATATACCTGTTTTAAAAGTAGGTGGTTGGAGACTCACTACTGCTCAAAACTATGCATATCACATGGGAAATGTATATGAAGATTGGGTGGGAAACCAAATGGAGGATTTGACTAACGAAGGTAATAGACAGCCTTTGCAGCTCGACCATAAAAAGTTAAATTCAAATAAAGTAAGCTATTTTTTTAAAAATCATTTGTTTAGAAAGTTAATGCAGTACAAAAAAATCATGGAGCTCTTTTTAATAAGTAAAGGGTTGCCAAAATCTATGGCTAAAAAGTATTAGTATGGAATCTTGTAAATTTTCAATACTAATCACTACCAAAAATCGACTGGACGATTTAAAAATTACACTTCATAAAACAAAACAGCTTATTAGTGACCATTCAGTAGAGTGTATAATTTGCGATGATGGTTCAACCGATGACACATATGATTATATACTAGAAAACTACCCTAAAATACAAGTATTCCGACATAAAAAATCAAAAGGATTAATTTATAGTAGAAACCAGTTATTAAAAAAAACAAAGGCTAAATATGCTATTTCATTAGATGATGATGCACATTTTATTACAAATAATGTTTTAAAGTCCATCGAATATTACTTTGCAAAAAATACTAATTGTGCTGTTTTGGCATTCCGTATTTTTTGGAGTCTTAAACCACCAATAATTATCGATAGTAAGGAAAAAGCCCAAAGGGTCAATGGTTTTGTTGGTTGTGGTCATGTATGGCGAATGGAAGCATGGCGAGATATACCAGAATACCCTTCATGGTTTGTATTTTACGGTGAAGAAGACTTTGCTGCATTTCAATTACATAAAAAAAGTTGGGAAATATGGTATGTTCCAGAAGTATTGGTGCACCATAGGGTTAATGTCACTCAAAGAAAACTTCAAAAAGACTACATGAGTCGTCTTAGAAAATCTCTAAGATCAGGTTGGTATTTATACTTTTTGTTTTATCCAAAGCAATTAATTTTTAAACGTTGGATTAGCAGTATTTATAGCCAATTGAAACGAAAGGTTTTTAAAGGAGATATAAAAGCTTTTATAGCATTAGCTCAGGCACTAGGAGATTTGCTTATAAACTTGCCAAGATTGTTTAAAAACAGTAATAGATTAGCACCAAAAGAGTATAAAGAATTCGTTAAATTGCCTCAAGCAAAAATATATTGGAAACCAATAAATGAAGACTTATAAAACAGTAGTGATAATTCCTGCGCGAGGAGGTTCAAAACGATTTAAAAAAAAGAACATTCAATTATTGAACGGATTACCTCTTTTAGTGCACAGTATTAACTATGCTAAAGAAAACAAAAATATTGTAGATGCCATTTATGTGTCTACAGATGATTCTGAGATTGAATCCATAGCCATAAAAGCTGGAGCAAATGTTATTAAACGTCCCGAAATTTTATCTAACGATACTGCAACAACCGTATCTGTTTTAAAACACGCTGTTCAAAATATTAAAGGAGATTATCATTTTGTAGTTTTGCTCCAACCTACAAACCCTCTAAGGCCAAAAAAACTATTAAAAGAGGCTTACGAAATTTTGGAAAACGAAAACTGCGATAGTTTAATGACGGTTAGTAGAAACCATCAAAAATTTGGAAAAATAGATAAGGGTGCGTTTGTGCCATTCAATTACACTATGGGACAACGCAGTCAGGATTTGGAACCATTATATTTTGAGAATGGACTTTTATATATCACTAAAGCTAGCGCTGTTTTAAATAATAAAATATTAACTAAAAATAATTATCCTTTAATTGTTAATCATCCTTTTGCTAGTGTAGATGTCGATACAGAAGAAGACCTTAAGTATGCTGAATTTGTAATTAAAAACTATTCAAATGCCTAGACCTTATTTTGAAATATCTGGACGTAAAGTAGGCTTGGATTATCCACCTTTAGTTATAGCCGAAATTGGTATTAACCATGAGGGTTCGTTGCAAATTGCTAAAGAAATGGTTGACGCAGCAAAGCGAGCTGGAGTTGAAGTGGTGAAACACCAAACTCATATCGTAGAAGATGAAATGAGTAGTGAAGCTAAATCTGTAATTCCTGGAAATTCCGATGTATCTATTTATGAGATTATGGAACGATGCGCACTCTCAGAAACTGATGAATTTGCTTTAAAAAATTATGTTGAGCAACAAGGTATGATTTTTATTTCCACACCTTTTTCTAGAACAGCGGCAAATAGATTGGAAAAATTTAATGTTCCAGTCTATAAAATTGGATCTGGCGAATGTAATAATTATCCTTTATTAGAACATATAGCAAGCTTTGGGAAACCTGTAATACTAAGTACAGGAATGAATACGATAGAAAGTGTTGCTAAGGCAGTGGCAATATTTGACAAGTACAATGTTGATGTAGCATTACTTCATACAACAAATTTATACCCAACACCTCCAAATTTAGTGCGTTTAGGAGCTATGCAACAATTGCATGAAGCTTTCCCTAATAAGGTTTTTGGCTTAAGTGATCATACTATTAACAATAATGCTTGTTTAGCTGCAACTGCTTTGGGAGCTAGTATTTTAGAGCGCCATTTTACTGATCATAAACAGCGTACTGGACCAGATATAGTGTGTAGTATGGATGAACTAGAATGTAAAAAGTTAATTATAAATAGTAAAGAAATTGCTCAAATGCGTGGCGGAAAAAAAGAACCAGCAAAAGAAGAGCAAGTAACTATAGATTTTGCATTTGCAACTGTGTGTGCAATAGATAATATTAAAGAAGGAGAGCTGCTTACAAAAGAAAATATTTGGGTAAAAAGGCCTGGAACAGGTGAGATTTTGGCTGAAAACTATAATTCTCTTTTAGGGAAAGTAGTTATTAGAGATATTAAAAAGGATACACAATTAAATTGGAACGATATTGAATGATTCAAAAAAAATAGTATTCTTAACAGGAACTCGTGCGGATTTTGGTAAAATAAAATCCCTTATAAGTGTTTTACAAGATTCAAAAGATTTTGAAGCTCATGTTTTTGTAACTGGCATGCATCTAATGGAAAAGTATGGTTATACTTTAATTGAAGTTGAAAGGACAGGATTCAAGAATATCGCAACCTTTAAAAATCATACAGATGAAGCGACTATGGATTTAACCTTAGCTAACACCATTGAAGGGTTTTCTATGTATGTAAAAAACCTTAAGCCAGATTTAATAGTCATTCATGGTGATCGAGTTGAGGCTTTAGCTGGAGCCATTGTAGGTAGCTTAAATAATATTCTAGTAGCACATATTGAAGGTGGCGAAATTTCAGGAACCATCGATGAGCTCATACGTCATGCAACAAGTAAGATGAGTCATATCCATTTTGTGGCAAATAATCTTGCAAAAAAAAGATTGATTCAACTTGGAGAGTTACCAGAATCTATTTTTACAATTGGATCACCAGATATTGATATCATGTTTTCAAAAAACCTGCCTGCTTTACAAGAAGTTTTAAATTATTATGAAATTCCTTTTAGTAATTATGGAATTGCCATGTTTCATCCTGTTACTACCGAGTTTGAAGATATGGAAGAATATGCTACCGATTTTGTAAAGGCACTAATCGATAGTAAAAAGAATTTTGTGGTTGTTTATCCAAATAACGACTTAGGAAGTACAGTTATTCTAAAAGCGTATAATAAACTTAAAAATAATTCAAATTTCCGCTTGTTCCCTTCTATAAGGTTTGAATACTTCTTAACACTATTAAAAAATGCGAACTTTATTATTGGCAATAGTAGTGCAGGAATAAGAGAAGCTTCTTATTATGGTGTTCCAACTGTTAATATAGGTACACGACAAGCCAATAGAAGTAGTCATGAAAGCATTGTTAATGTTAATTATAGCTATAATAGTATAAAAGAAGCTTTGGAATCTAGGCTAGAAATAAAGCATAGTGATAATGAATTTGAATTTGGAAAGGGAAACAGTGCTGTTCAATTTTTAGAGAGTTTAAAAAAATCTGAAATTTGGAATTTGGATAATCAAAAACAATTTGTGGATTATGAGCATAAATAATCAAATACAGTTTTTTTGAAAATGGGATTATTAATTAAGGGTTTTACTAAAATTGCAAGAGCTATTCTTCCAAGAAAATTCTTTAATAAGGTAAAGGCAATAAAGCAAAAAAAACAAAATGAAAGATTTTTAAGAAAATTGACTACTCAAGTTATAAAGTATCATAAAGACTCTAATGATAATGAAATTATTGAGGTGCTTGATTTTTTAAAAAATAATCCAATTTCAGTTTTCCCATATAATTATATTTATAAGTATAAAAAAGAAAACATAAATGTTGAGCAAGACGATAAGTTAGGATTAAAGTACGTAATGCATGAAAACAAAAAAATGTATTTTAAACGATCAATGAGTATTAATGCTATTAAAGGCCTGTACAGAGGATTACTTATTGATCAGGACAAAGAATCACCACATGTATATTTGACGAATCAATTTAGCTTAACAAACAATGATGTCATAGCTGATATTGGTGCGGCCGAAGGTAATTTTTCATTGTCTAATATTGAAGTAGTTAAAAAAGCTTATTTATTTGAGTCTGATCCTGAGTGGGTTGAAGCATTGCAAGCTACTTTTGAGCCTTGGGCAGATAAAGTGAAAATCGTAAATTTATTTGTTACAAATTATGACAGTGATTCAACTATAAGTATGAGTACATTTTACAAGAATCATAGTGATATTAATTTTTTTAAAGTAGATATAGAAGGTGAAGAACAAAATTTTTTAAATGCTTGTATTCCAGTTTTTAAGACAAATTTAAATATTAGGTTGGCGATTTGTACATATCATAAACATAGTGACGAAATAGATTTCACAAAACAATTAGAATCATTAAATTTTAATGTGCAACACTCCAAAAGGTATATGTTATATTTTTATGACAAAACAATTAGACCACCTTATTTAAGAAGAGGGTTGCTAAGGGCGAGTAAAACAAATACTGATGTTGGATAAATCTAAAATCGCCATAGTCTCTACAGTTGCTAATTTTGAGTTATATCAAAAAACATCTTGTTACTTTCCTAAACATATTCAAAAATATGTTATAGATGGACGGAACGGCATGCATGGTATTAGTAGCATTAATTATATGATGCAAAAACTAAAAAACAAAGGTATTGAGTGGTTGGTTATGGCAGATGAAGATGTGATTTTTTATGATAGTGAACTCGTGTTTTCTATTATAGATTATATGAAAAAAAACAATGTAACAATTTGTGGTGCTAGAGATGGAGGTGTTATTACTCATCGTGACAAAAACCCTTTTCTTATTAATACGTTTTTTTCCATAATGAAATTTGATGATGTTCTCAACATATGGAATAAAAAGGAGATGTTAAAGCATCAACACTTAATTTCTAACGAATTTGATGATAACCTACAAGAATTAACACAGTCTTTTGATATAAACAGTTTATACGAACCCTACTATTGCTTTTATTTATGGTTAAGAAGAAATGGTAAGAAATTTTTGTTTTTGGATGTCGAAATGGATAATGATGGAATTACAAATTACTTAAAATTTAATAACATTCCATTTTTGTGTCATACTTGGTATGCAAGAGCTTATGGGAATAGCAAAAAACATACAGATAGAATAAATAAGCAACTAAAAAAGCAACATGGAAAACTAGTTGATAAGTTATATTCAAAACCAACAATTTTTAAAGACAAAACATTTTATTTTATAAAAACATTTAACAAGTACTGCAAACGAATACAAATGAAATTGAATAAATGAGTAAACTAGGAGTTGTTATTACTGATGGCGTTGGATATAGAAACTTTGTGATGAGTGATTTTTTAAAGGAAGCTTCGACATCATTCACCAAAGTTGTAATATATTCTGGGCTATCCACCAAAATGTTCAATTTGGAAAAGTATTCAAACGTCATTGTTCGTGAGTTACCTGTTTTTATAGAGCCTAAATTAACATGGTTTTTTAGAAGATTAAAAGAAATAGCACACCTTTTTAAGCATCGAAAAAAAACCTACGGTATTCAAGACACTTTAAATTTCAACAAACCTAAAGGGTTTACAAAAAGGGCTATTTTAAATAAAATAGTTTATGTTGTTACAAGTGTTTTTCATTCGGAGTCAGCGATTAAAACATATGAGAAATGGCAATTTTTGAGTTTTAAAAAGCATAAAACAGTTAAGGTTTACAACAATTTTTTAAAAACAGATTTACCAGACATCCTTTTTTTTACACACCAGCGACCACCATTTTTGGCACCTATGTTGGCAGCATCCAAAGAGTTATACATTCCAACTGCAGCATTTATTTTTAGTTGGGATAATTTAGCTTCTAAAGGAAGAATGCTTGGAGAGTTCGATAATTATCTTGTTTGGAGCGATTTAATGAAAACAGAATTGTTGACATTTTATCCGAATACAAAAAAAGAAAACATTTCTATTGTTGGGACACCACAATTTGAACCTTATGTTTTAGACGCCTATAAAGTGGATAAAACAATATTCTATAAAAAATTCAATTTAGATAGTCACAAAAAACTAATATGCTATAGTTGTGCTGATAGCTCTATTGGCAAGAATGATGCCATTCATATTAACGCTTTATGGAATTACATAAAGCTGTACAACGATTTACAATTGTTAGTAAGGACATCTCCAGCTGAAGAAGGGAAACGCTTTAAGGATCTAATGGCACAAATCCCAGAGATTAAATGGAACATCCCAAAATGGATTCAAACACGAGAAAATCATGCTGAATCTTGGTCACAAAGATTGCCTACTAAGGAAGACTTTTTAGACTTAAAAGCCATATTATCATTTTCGCATGTAAATGTAAATATGCTATCTACTATGAGTCTGGATTTTATGATTTTTGACAAGCCAGTAATAAATACTGTTTTTGGTAATGGAGAAAATGGATTGTACAATGACCAACGATTTTTAAATTATGCCCATTATAAATATGTAATAGATAGTAAAGCAGTTACTATTGCTAAGAATGAAACTGAGTTACATAGACAGTTGAACGAAGCGTTAAACAATCCAGAAAAAAGACAAGCATATAGAAAAGAAATATTAAATTTTGAAATTGGAGCACCAATTTTTGAAACTAGTAAACGTATAGTTGAAGCATTAAAAAAATGAAGCATTCCTCAAAACATATAGCCATAATATGTAATTACCAATTACACGCCAATAGAATAGGTGGTATGGACCGTTTTTATGTTGCCTACGATGCAAAAATGAAAGAATTAGGTTATGAAATAGATTGGTTTTTCTCAAATCATGAAGAATTTGAGTTTTATAGTGGACTAAATATTTACAGCCCAAAAGGGCATCAGTCAGTAGAACGTTTTTTTAAAGACTTTTGCGTACAAAATAACAAACAATACAACACAGTAGTTACACATTTTACAGAACTTTGTACACCTTTTTATAAATGGGTGAAGCAGCACCATAATGCACATGTTATTGCTGTAGACCATAATCCGCGACCATTAAGTGGGTTTTCTTTTAAGAAAAGACTTAAAAACAAGCTCAAAGGCTTGTGGTATTCAAAATATATTGACCAATTTATTGCGGTTTCTGAATATACAAAAAAGCATATTTTAAACGATTATGGCAGTTTCTTAAATGCTAAAACAACAGTAGTATATAATGGCATTGCTACAGATGTATTTAAAAAAAGGGCAACAAATAATAAAAATAAGTTTATTGTAGCATCTCATTTAAGGGAATCAAAAGGTATTCATGACTTAATAAAAGCAGTATCATTATTAGATGATCATATTAGAAAACAGATTATAATAGATATTTATGGCGAAGGACCTTATGAAGTGTTTCTTAAAAATTTAACCAAAGAACTAGCTTTAGAAAATTGCATCCATTTTTTAGGGAGCTCATCCAATCTGCATAAAATATTTTGTAATTACAACTATTTGCTACAACCAACCTATATGGAGTGTTTTAGTTTATCAATTTTAGAAAGTCTCTCTGCTAATATCCCAGTAATTACTACACAAGTGGGAGGTAACCTAGAAGTAATTACTCATGGGGAAAACGGATTTGTGCATCAAGCTGGTAATATTAAAGCGCTCTCAGAAATTATTGAAGACATTGTGTTGCAGAAAAGTGCAATTAACAAAGATGTAAGTATCTTGGTGAAAAAAGAGTTCTATTTAGATAAAATGGTGGAAGAACATATAAAATTATTACCATGCATATAGCATTTATCACACCAGAGTATCCACATTTTAACTTAAATAAAGCTGCAGGTTTAGGAACTAGTATTAAAAATTTGGCTGTTGAATTAATTAAGAAAAATCATGAAGTTTCTGTGTTTGTTTATAGCCAAAACAATGATGCAATATTTAAAGATAATGGTGTTAAAATATATAAAATAGCACATAAAAGATATCCTTTTCTCGGGTGGTATTTATATAGAAAGCATTTGCAGAAATTTATAAACAAACATGTCGTTAATAATAAGATTGATGTTTTAGAAGCACCGGACTGGACAGGAATAACGGCGTTCATGAACTTTAAATGCCCTTTAGTAATTAGGCTTAATGGTTCTGATGCTTATTTTTGTAGTTTGGATAATAGAAAACAAAAAAAGAAAAACTATCTATTTGAAAAAAAAGCATTGAAAAATGCAGACAAAATAGTTTCTGTTAGTGCATTTACAGCCCAAAAAACTAAAGAGATTTTCAAACTCAAAAACAACATTGAAGTAGTACACAATGGGATTAATGCCAAGATCTTCAAACCTATTGATTGTAAAATTAATAAAAATCAAATTTTATATTTTGGTACAATTATAAGAAAGAAAGGTGTTTTAGAACTCGCTCATGCGTTTAATTTGTTGATAAAAACAACACCAGAATCGTCCTTACTTCTTCTGGGAAAAGATGTAATGGATGTGTTTGACAAAACATCCACATTAGAATTGTTTTTTAATAGTTTATCCAAAGAAGCAGCAACTAGGGTAGAGCACATAAATGAAGTACCTTATAGCGAAGTTGCCCAAATTATAGCCAAAGCCAATTTAGTAACTTTACCAAGTTTTGCTGAAGCATTTCCAATGACTTGGTTAGAAGCAATGGCAATGGAAAAAGCGCTAGTAACCTCAAATATAGGTTGGGCTAACGAAATGATGATTGACTCAAAAACTGGTTTTACTTTAAACCCTAAAAATCATGAAGATTACGCAAATAAAATGAAGTTGCTTTTAGAAGATAATGAGCTAGCAAAAAAATGTGGCAAACGAGCAAGAAAAATAGTGTTAGAAAAATTTGAAGCAGAAGTAATAGCAAATAAAAACATAGATTTATACAAAGACCTCATTGAATAGTTAAAATGAAATTGCAAACATATACAACGTCTAAAGGCGAAGAATTGCTTTATACTGGAACGCCAAATTTTAATCTACTAGATCATCTAGCAGATGGTTTAGGCGATATTTGGCATAGTTCTTTTGAACAAGGATATAAAAACGCATTTCCTGAGATTGTATATCAGACTGCTGTGTTTTTTTGGTATGGGAACGATTTTGATAATTTGGACGAATGTGTGAGTTGGCGTTTAAATCCTAATAACTTTGTTGTTAGAAAATCTGTATGGAAAGCACTTAATGGGTTTGACATTGATTTTGAAAGTGAACAAATGAAAGCTCTAGATTTTGCATATAATGCCCTTAGAAATAATGGAGCAATACCTTTATATATTAAAGGTTTGTATGATTCAGAAGAAAAAGAAAACATTAATTTATCTCCTAAAGATAGATATGTTTTTTACAGAAAGAACTTTAAATTGAGCCATTCATATTATATGCTTTTCCGTCAAGGAATTTGGCGTATAAAAGAGTGGCAAGCTTTTAGATATGCGAATAAAAATTTTAAGTTTAGAAGACTTATTGCGCCAATTCCAACCAGAACCTTAAATGATATTGAGGGGAATCCTACGACAAGTTATATAATTCCAACCATGTTACGTCAAGATTTCACATTGAATTTATTGGAAGATTTAAAAAATCAAACATATAAAGTAAACCAAGTAGTAGTAGTTGATGCAACGCCAGAAGAAAAAAGAGACGAATCTTTGTATAATCCAAACAATTACCCTTTTGAGGTGGTTTTCAATTGGCAAACAACAAAAGGTAGCTGTAGGGCAAGAAATGAAGCAATCGATTTATGTAATGGTGATTATATAGTTTTTGGTGATGATGATATTAGAATTCCTCCAAACTTTATAGAAAATCACATAAAATTATTGCAAACATACAAGGCTGGTGCATGCAATGGGTTGGATATTAGAGCCGATAATCAATTTCAAACTTTGGATGATTTTGAAATAAAGCTCAAAAAACTTGATTCTAATAACTTTAAGGTTGGAGCAGCACAATCGTTTAGCAATGCCAATTCATGTGTTAAAAGGGAGTATGTTACTAAGTTAGTAGGGAATGATATTAATTATGATGGAGGTTATGGCGAGGATAGTGATTTTGGGATTTCACTAACGAAGATAGGAGCTACAGTATTGTATAATCCGTTTTCTGTCAATTTACATTTAAAACCACCACAGGGTGGTTATAGGTTTTGGGGGAGTCAAGCAAAAATTACTGGTAAAAAAAGAAAGACACAACCATGGGAGCTTGATACACCTGTAAAATGGATAAGACCTGTGCCTAGTCCAACTATAATGTACCAGTTATATAAACACTTTTCAAAATCACAGCGAAAAGAGTATAAAAACAAATATTTTTTAAAGTTTTTATTTGGAGAAAACAAAATATTATTTCCGTTAAGGGTAGTTAAGTTGCCATATAAATGGATGCAATTTAAAAAGTCAGAGTTTTACGCAAAAAAACTAATGGCTTTAGGGAAAAGAACTAAATAACGTATGAATTTTTCACTGGTTATATGCACCTACATGAGACCGCAACCTTTATTAAGGTTGCTAAATTCAGTGAACACACAAACATTATATCCCAATGAAATTTTAATTATTGATGGTTCAGTTAATACTGATACAGAAGAAATATTAGAGTCCAATTCTTTCAAAAATCTTAAGTATTTTAAAGTAAACAATGACCAACGCGGACTAACAAAACAACGTAATTTTGGAATAGAAAAAGTGTCCGACGAATCAGAAATTGTATGTTTTTTAGATGATGATACTGTATTGGAAAACGATTACTTTAAACAATTATTAAATACTTATAAATTGTATCCAAATGCGCTAGGAGTAGGAGGTTATATAACGAATGAAGTTGTCTGGACAAAGTCGAAAACACTAACATCAAAAAATAAGTTTTTTTATGATGGTTTTGAACGTAATGAACCACTGCGCTTTAGAGTAAGGCGTTTTTTTTGTCTACAACCAAATACAAAACCATGTATTCTGCCCGAATTTTCTCATGGTAGAAGTGTTAGTTTTTTACCGCCATCAGGTAAAATTTATAAGGTAGAACAGTTTATGGGTGGTGTATCGTCTTTCAAAAAAGAAGTTTTTGATATATTAAATTTTTCAACCTATTTTGAAGGCTATGGCTTGTATGAAGATGCCGATTTTACTTTGCGACTATCAAAATTGGGTAAATTATATGTTAATACTTCGGCACGATTAAGTCATTATCATGACGCTTCTGGAAGGCCAAACAAGTTTAAATACGGAAAAATGGTAGCTAGAAATGGATGGTATGTTTGGCGTGTTAAACATCCTAATCCCAGCTTAAAAAATAAGTTAAAGTGGAACTTGACGTTTATACTGCTTATGAAACTTAGATTTATAAATGTTTTTACAACAAAAAATAAAATGGAAGCCTTAACCGAAGGTTTTGGTCGATTTTTTGGATGGTTATCATTAATTTTCAATAAGCCTACAATCGAAAGATGAACTTTGTAATTATTTCTCATGCTATACATAAAACTCATAAAGGGAGTTTATATGCGTATGCACCTTATGTGCAGGAAATGAATTTATGGTTAAAGTATGTTGATAATATTGAGATTGTTGCGCCTTTAGCTAATCAAGAAAACCTCTTACCAATTGATACCTCATATCAACATGATTCTATTAAAATAAATGCTATTTCTCATATACAGTTTACATCAATAAAAGCATTAGTTATATCACTGTTCAAGTTGCCATATATTTTATTCGTAATCTTTAAGGCATGTAAAAAGGCAGACCATATCCATTTACGTTGTCCTGGAAATATTGGGTTATTAGGGTGCTTAGTGCAAATATGTTTTCCAAAAAAACTAAAAACAGCTAAATATGCAGGCAATTGGGATCCAAATTCAAAACAGCCAAAATCGTATAGATTTCAAAAGTGGCTTTTAAATAATACGTTACTTACTAAAAACATGAAAGTTTTGGTATATGGTAGCTGGAAAAATGCATCAAAAAACATCCTTCCTTTTTTTACAGCATCTTATCTTGAAAATGAAAAAATAGAGGTTCTACCAAAATCTTTAGATGGAAAAATTAATTTATTGTTCGTTGGAACTTTAAGCATTGGAAAACAACCATTATTAAGTGTTCAAACGGTTAAAGAACTTGTAAATTTAAATCATAATATTCATTTAGATATTTATGGTGAAGGACAACAGCGCGGTATAATTGAAGATTATATTTCTAAAAACAACATATCAAAGTATGTCACTTTGCATGGAAATAAGGATAAATCAACTCTTAAAAATGCCTATCAAAAAGCTCACTTTTTAGTATTTATGTCAAAATCCGAAGGTTGGCCAAAAGCAATTGCTGAAGCAATGTTTTGGAAATGCTTGCCTATTAGTACACAAGTATCCTGTGTGCCAGAAATGTTGGACTATGGAAAGCGAGGCAGTGTTATTCAGCCCAAATTGGAATCTATAATTAATGAATTTAGGTTCTATTTGAACAACAGAGAGATTTATACAAATAAAGTAGAGAAAGCGTATCTTTGGTCTAGAACCTATACTTTAGAGAAATTTGAAGCCGAAATCCCCAAACTTTTAAGGAACCAATGAGAATATTGCAGTTAATAGATTCTTTAGATGCTGGAGGCGCTGAACGAGTAGCTGTTAATATTGCCAATGTACTATCTTTAAAGGATGACTTCAAATCTTACCTGTGTACTACTAGAAAAGAAGGGCTTTTAAAAAACAGTTTAAATGATAATGTAGGTTATCTATTTCTCAACAAAAAAGCAACTTTTGATATTTCTGCCATAAAAAGGTTAAGTCAATTTATAAAAAATTATAAAATTGATATCATTCATGCACATTCTACTTCTTTCTTTCTAGCTACAATTATTAAGGTGTTAAACCCTAAGGTTAGAATTATATGGCACGATCACTATGGTAACAGTGAGTTTTTGGAGCATCGAAAATATAAAATGCTTCGAAAATGTTCAAAATACTTTTCGCATATTATTTCTGTTAATAATTCCCTTAAGAAGTGGTCTGAAAAACATTTGAAAACAGTAAGTGTAACATATTTGCCTAATTTTGCTGTTGAAGATAGCTTTAAGGCTTCGACTATTTTAAAAGGGTTGGAGGGAAAGCGAATTTTACATTTAGCAAATTTAAGACCTCAAAAAGATCATATTACATTGCTACAAGCATTTAAAGAAGTGATAAAAGAGTTTCCTGAATATACTTTACATTGTGTTGGGAAAAACTTTGATGATGATTACTCAAAGCACATTATAGAATGTGTAGATGAACTTGATTTAAGTGATTGTGTATTTTTCTATGGAAGTAAAAAGGATGTTTCTAATATTTTAAAACAAAGTGATGTTTGTGTATTATCCTCAAATTCTGAAGGACTGCCTATTGCTTTGTTAGAATATGGTTTAGCTGAAAAATCTACTGTGGTTACCAATGTTGGGAATTGTGCTCAGGTTATAGAAAATGGTATTAATGGAATAATTGTGGATAAAGAAGCACCAAGATTATTAGCTGAAGGATTAATGCATATATTGAAAAATAAAGAGAAAGCAAGAGTTTATGCTCAGCAATTAAAATCAAAAGTAAAAAGCCTATATTCTCAAGAAGTATACATTAGTAAATTAACGACGATTTATAAATTAGTTATTAATGCCTAGTTTAAGTAAAAAAAATAGCGAACTCCTTTTTATCATATTGCACATAGCATTAGGCTTTGTGATTTATTATGTGCCATTTAGCTCAAAATTAATCAGTCTTTTGGTAGTGTTTCTATCTATTTTCTTGGTTTTAGGATCCAAAAATAAAGTTTTGGCAGTTCTTTTGGCATCAGCGTATGTAGCGACAAGCGATGTGT
>Ga0316209_1001841_pt1 | contig 19446 bp, 21 predicted proteins | sample 6monopyrite_MG_FD_204945 | JGI IMG/M metagenome (GOLD analysis project Ga0316209, IMG submission 204945) | Microbial mat bacterial communities from mineral coupon in-situ incubated in ocean water Damariscotta River, Maine, United States -... | ecosystem: Environmental > Aquatic > Marine >...
ATAAAAGTATGCAGCAAATATTACGTTTGCTGCAATTAAATCTATTTGAAAAACGTGATTTAGTGATGCTGTTAAGAGGCGAGCCTATCAAAGATAGGTCGCTCAACATTAATCAAATGGCACTGTTGTGAAAGTTAACGGGACAGCAGTGATATAAAATATAAACAGGAGAATATCCTACAGAGGACTTTCACCTCATAAGTTCACGCCCATGCTGGGCGTACCAAAACAAATCCAGCGGACAAAATACCGCGGCGTTTCGCTGCACTACACTCTGCCGTATTTTGCAGCTAATTTGTAATGTTATATTTTTAAACTAATAGGAGTAATAGTATGAATACAGAAGATGCTATACGTTCACGTCGAGCGGTTAAACATTTTGATGCGAATCACAGAATGACCGAAGAAGAAGTAAATAAGTTCCTGTCTTTGGCGGTGCTTTCTCCTACGGCGTTCAATATTCAAAATTGGCGCTATGTCGTGGTAACGGACCAGGAGCTAAGAACACAAATTAGGGAGGTGGCTTGGGGTCAAGCACAGGTAACAGATGCGTCGTTATTTATTGTTTTATGTGCCGACCTGAAGTCATGGGAAAAGCAGGCTGGTCGATACTGGGTTAATGCCCCAAAAGAGGTTCAGGAATTTATGCTCCCAGCTATTGATGATTACTATCGAGGCAAAGATCAGGTTCAGAGAGATGAGGCAATGAGATCTTGTGGTATCGCCGCGCAAACATTAATGCTTACCGCAAAATCGATGGGATATGACTCATGCCCAATGGATGGTTTCGATTTTGAAAAAGTTGCAGAGTTTATTCACCTTCCTGACGACCATGTAATTGCAATGTTTGTTGCAATTGGTAAGGGCACAAAGGAGGCGTGGCCACGACCGGGTCAGCTAGCGCTAAATGAAGTGATTATCAAAAACAAGTTTGCGTAGCAACATACCAAGCGGGTCAAGAGCGACGCGAAAAAGCAACGCGCGCCTTACCCAAATCGTTGAAACTGTAGAAAAACCTCTGAAGTTATTTTTTTAGATAAAACGGCTCTTACAGTTGCATAGAATATTTTTTGTAGTACAAAGTAAATATAAAATTTTAAAAAACAGACCTGTTTCGTAGGTTGTTTTTTAACTAAAATTTTGGCTAGAGGTTTTTATACTGTCTCGTTATGCGATAAAAAACAGGAAGTACAATGAACTTTTATGATGATCCTGAAAATATCAAAAAATACATTCAACTGTGCAAAGACTATGATGGCAATAATATTTATCAATCATTAAGTAAGTACCTCACGGCAAAGTCCGCCTTGCTTGAATTAGGTTCTGGTGCTGGATTGGATATCGAATACTTGAAGCAATATTATTCAGTTACAGGTTCAGATCTGTCTGATGAGTTTCTGAAAGTTTGTAAAAATAAACATCCAGAAATTCATTTTTTAAAACTCAATGCATTGAAGTTAGAGGTAGATAAGAAATTTAACTGTATCTATTCAAATAAGGTGCTTCATCACCTTACTGATAAAGAGCTAATTCAGTCACTTGAACAACAGGTGAAAATGCTGACACTTTACGGGCTTATTGCTCATTCATTCTGGCTTGGTGAAGAGAATCAAGAGATGAATGGTTTGTTGTTTACTTATTATAACAAAGGGCATCTACTGAGTATTATTTCTGAGTCATTCGAAATATTGTCCACTCTGGGTTATAAAGAGTTTGAAGAAGGTGACTCTTTATTTGTAATTGCTAGATTAAAAGGGAACAATGCATAAATCAGGTAAGAGCTGATAACTAATCAACCCTTCCCACAATTACTCGCGGTCTTGCAGTTGCCGTCGGCTAGTCGTTATACTGTCTATAAAATATAAACAGGTGAATTGCCTACAGAGGACTTTCACCTCATTAGTTCACGCCCATGCTGGGCGTACCAAATCGGTCAAGTTCGCATGTGCAAAAACCGCACATGCCTGGGCTCCGCTTACTTCAGCGTTTAAGTCATCTCTAGCTTGGTGCCAAGGAATAGAAAGAGGAATAAAAATATGAAATGCTCTGTCTATATAGCAACAAGTGTCGATGGGTATATCGCTACACCTGATGGAGGTGTTGACTGGCTTCATACTGCAGGTAACCTGCAAGCTGATATGGGTTCTGAAGATATGGGTTTTCAGTCTTTTATAGATTCCGTAGATTGTATGATTATGGGACGTAAGTGCATGGAAATGATTTCCAGCATGAATTTAACCTCTGAGCAATGGGTTTACGGTGATATGCGTATTGTTGTGTTAAGCAATACAGTGAAAGAGCCGCCCAAAAATCTTCGTGGAAAAGTTGAAATGTACGCTGGCGACATTCAAGATTTAATTTTAAAGTTAGAGCATTGCGGCCTTAAACATGCGTACATCGATGGCGGTTCAACCATCACATCCTTTATTAACCTCAAACTCATTAATGAAATGACCATTACAAAAGCCCCTGTGCTTTTAGGTGGAGGGGTTCCACTTTTTGGAAAATTAAATAAGCGTGTAAAGCTTGAAAATGCTAAGGCATCGGCATTTCCGAATGATTTCATCCAGCTTAAGTACAGTGTAGAATACTTATAAATCCCCAACCGGACGTACTACGCTAACGCTTCGCACACCTTCTGGTTAATTCAAACGTTAGCAACGAAAAAGAATTATGGAAATACCGACAAAAAAAAATATCATTATACGGATAACGGCCATTATTGCTCTGGTAGAGCTTGCCATAATGCTTGGTTTCGCGAATTTGACGTTTGATATAGGCGTATACGCAGAGGCCATTCTGGATGTCATCGTGCTGGTCATATTATCCACTCCAATGATTTATATCTGGATAATAAAACCATACGTAGTCGCACGTGATAATGCTATATATCAAATGACCCATATGGCATATCACGACTCGTTAACACAATTGGCAAATCGCCGTTTGTTAATAGAGTACCTGGAAAAGTTAATATCCCGGTTTGTTAGAGAGAAATCGTATGGGGCGCTTCTATTTATAGATTTGGATGGATTTAAAGTAATAAACGACAAGAATGGGCATGATGCAGGAGACGCAACACTTATTGAAGTTGCTAAACGCCTAAATTCTATTGTGAGGAATGAAGACATTGTCAGCCGTGTTGGTGGGGATGAATTCGTTGTTGTATTAAGCCAGCTTGATACTGATGAACAACAGGTAAATAGCGAGGCACTGATGATAGCCGAAAGAATCCTAAAAGGATTGAATAAAGAAATTCATTTCAAAAATACATCACTTCAGATTGACGCTAGTATTGGGCTACGTCTTTTGACACCTGAAAAAATAAGCGCTGAGTCCGCACTAAAAGATGCTGATATTGCAATGTATCGTGCTAAGAAAGCGGGAAAAGGTCATATTGTTGTTTATTGCAAATAACTCAACACGCGTTAATCGCGACAAATAAATAGAACCGCTATCTTAAGAAACACTAAAAAACTTAGATGGAATCGGTTTTTGATCGAATTTGAAGAACGTTTAACCGATTATATTTAACTATGACTGTTACACGAAATTATTTACACCCTCTATTTACAGCGCCTGATTACTTTAAACATGGCCATTAGTGCGTTGAAAACTCATCCCTGAGAGTCATCAGACAGTTAGCTTACTTTAGAAACCCGTTTGTCATCATTAAACCGGTTGCACAGGTAATGTACTTTTTATAATCAGCAGTACTCTCCTGGGTAGTTCCTGTTGAGTCAACCAATAACACTTGCGCCATGTTTTCGATAACCGGTCGACTCGCAGCGGCTTCAGGGTATTTTTCCCATTCCTGATTAATTCGTGTCTCAGCATCACCACCCAGTACTGCACCACAAATAGATACCATTTCAGACACACTTACCGTGCTCTGCCCCGTAGCGCTGCTACCCGTGCTTAAACAAGCAGTAACAGAAAACGTTATAAATAGAGTCATAACTGCAAGTTGTATAGAATTTTTCATATATTGCCTTTTGATTGTTAATAATATCTATTGATATTGTTTAGATTATAATAACCTGGAGTATATGCAGTCTAGTAACATTATGCTTAATGAAGAAAACTTAACACTTGTTAACAATTCAGTTCCTGCTTTTTAGGTATAATTTACATAAAACGTATCCTTACTAACGACTCACGTTAATTTGTATTATGCAGTCTTTGTCACTATAACCAAACACTGCTTATAAATAACACACTATGAATAATTTTAATTAGGTAATCACACAATGAAAAACATCATTTTGGCATTCAGTATAATCAGCATAACTTCCCTTACCGGTTGCACAACTTTTGACCCCTATACTGGCGATAAAAAAACCACTAATACCGCTAAAGGTGCAGGTATTGGTGGTGGAGCAGCATTGGTGCTTTCATATTTAGCCAACAAGGATAAAAGTAGTAGTGAGCGTAAAAAGCGCATGTTACGAGATGCCGGTATTGGTGCTATTGCCGGTGGTGGCGTCGGCTATTACATGGATACTCAAGAAGCCAAATTAAGAAAACAGTTGCGTAGCAGTGGGGTTAGTGTGAAGCGTGATGGCGATAATATAAACCTCATTATGCCAGGTAACATCACTTTCCCGAGTAATGCAAGCGATCTAAAATCAGACTTTTATAATGTGCTTGATTCTGTTGCACTGGTACTCGAAGAGTATGAAAAAACGGCCATTGTTGTAGCCGGTTATACCGATAGCAAGGGATCAAACGTACACAATCAAAATTTATCTGAATCCAGAGCACAAGCAGTAGCGCAATACTTAAAAAGTAGAAAGGTTAACGCTGTGCGCTTTGAAACCATTGGCTTTGGTGAGAAGAACCCTATAGCCGACAATAACACAGCAGAAGGCCGTTCATTAAACCGTCGTGTTGAGCTTTCACTTCTACCTATTAAACAATAGTTCTATTTACTACAGTTTATTGATAGAAACCTAAAAGGTCGTAAAATATTTACGGCCTTTTTTTATGCATCATTGAATACTCGACAGTGTAGTTTTAAGATTCGAGATGTTACCCGTGTTACCCGTGTTACCCGGACACCCGTGTTACCCGGACACCCATACTAAATTACACACTATTTTAAAATAAGATGGGTTTAAGTTATTGATTATCAGTATGTTAGTGTGGGTGTCCACGTTAATATTACACGTTAATATTAGAACAATTATTTATGCCCGTAACGAAACAGGTAATGGCTGACAATAACGTAAAGATCGTTGATGAAGCTGCGCGCCTACATAGAGAGAAAGGTATTGAGGTCACCAGTGTGGCCAATGCGATGAGGGCCACAGGAATAACCCATGGCGGATTCTACCGCCACTTTGCTCGAAAGATGAACCTGTTGCCGCTGCTATTGATAAGGCATTTGATAATATAGCAAGCGAGTTGGAAAATGATATTGCACAACAGGGAATAAAACAGGCAATGGCAGACTATGTTCACAGATACCTGTCGGAACAACATGCTGCCAACCCCGATAAAGGCTACCCGGTTGCAGCTCTTGGCACTGAAGTTGATCGGGAATCAGAAGCGCATAAAGAGGAAATAGCGCGTGATTCAGAACGATTGGTTAGTATACTTATGCAGGGGCTTGAGGGTAAGTCCGATGAAAAACGGGCTAAAGCCCTAAGTTTATTTGCAGTATTTTGGACATTTTAGTGCTAGCACGATTTGCAAAAATTAAGCCAATGGTGAATGAAATTCTCACCTCTGGACTTCGACTTGCAGAATTTTGTGGAGGAGCCAGGGAAACTTTGGAAGAAACTGAACAAACAAGTAAGACAATTTCTTTCGCTCGGACAACAGGAGTAATTAGTGATAGCATTCAAAAAGGAGCACAGCCATTACACGAAGTATATACCTGTATTTACTCATTTTAAGCGTTTCTTATTCACTCACTATTATAGTTGCTGTCTGAAACATGAAACTATCACTTGCATATAAGCTTAGACAAAAAGATATAATTAATGTGATTATTATGTCTGCATTACTTCTCATATTATTGTCTTTACAAGGCATCGACAATAACCCTGGCACAACGCTTAATTGTGAGAGCTGCACGCAGGATATTGGTGTTATGGTGAGATCTGGGCATTATGAAGAAATGCTATCGAATGGTGTTCGCCATGTACACAATTCATCTAACGATAATCTCATTCAATTTACCAGACCGAATAAGTTCTTACCTGGTCTACAGAAAAACGCCATTACGAACTGTATAGAATGTCACAACGATGAGCCAAACGCCGTATCGGAATCACTCGGTAATTTATGGGTAAAATACCCACGAATTGACCTGAAAACAGGTAACGTCATAGATTTTGAGAAGGCCATTCAATATGAATTCACTAAACGATACGGTGGAACCAAACCATTTTATAACGATGTGAGAATCACCGAAATCATGGTCTATGCCTATGAAAAAGCCAGGCGAAAAAATCTTGTTTTCAATGTTGAAGCCGATGATGGCGAACCCATATCAACTGAATTACTCACTGACTTAGGTGCCTCGTTTACCTGCTTGAAAGTATTCGATAAGTTAGGAAAACCCAAAGGTGATATCGCACCATATGTGGTAAAGGGTTGTAACATTTTTACCGACACCACAAATAATCGTCCAATGGGCTATGGTTTCTGGAAAACAAAAATGAACTGCTCTTCCTGCCACATTGATGGGGGTAGCAAAGAGTACGCAGCACACGTTGGTGATGCCGCCGTAAATTACCCGGGCGTTTACTCTTCCAATAACATTATTTACACCAACAGAATGCGCATCGCTCGATGTTATGCACATTCTATTAATGAAATACTCTATGGCGCCAATTCCGAATACTACAAGCTACTCACTTTATATATGGCATGGATCGCTGAAAAAACAAATATCCCCATCGGCTCAAATAGACAGAGCCGGGGTATACATAATGTAAGGGGGACTGCCGCTAGGCATGCCAGCATTATGGCCGGACAAAGATCTTATGTTGCTAACTGTGAGTTTTGTCATGGGCCTGCGGGTTACGGATCTGATCGTTTTGACAATGATACTGACTTCTCGCCACCTCCCATCAATGGCAGTGAAGCATTTGTACATACGGCAACTTTGTCTTATACAAGTCGCCTTGCCTCATTTATTCTAAATAATATGCCACCGGGTGCCACCCATGACAACCCGGTATTAACGACGCAGGAAGCGCTGGATATTGCTGAATTTATTAAGGTACAAACCCGACCCTCCGCACCAAACACAAACAATTTAAGCGTGTTTTATAATTATCTAACAAACACTTCAATGGAGTGGTGGTTCGGGGAAACTGTAGACAAGGAAGACATATGATTTTTATAAAAAGCGAAGAACTTTCCAGCAATATACTTCCCGGCTTTATTATGGCATTAATTAATTTGCCTATGAGCATAGGCTTTGCCTTTCTGGCCGGTGTGCCACCTGCAATGATGATTACCGCAAGCGTCGTCTGTGCAATTGTGGGCTATTTTCTAAATGCTTCAAAATATGCCGTGGGAGGCCCAAACTCAGCAACCTCTATTTTAATTGCCGTTGCAGTTACACCCTTTGCACCACAAATGGGTGACCTCTATGTGGGTTACGTTGCCTCCCTGGCTATTTTTGTCGGTGTATGGCAATTAGTTTTCTGTCTTTTTTTTGCAAAATTTCATATTACAGATTATTTCAATACCGATATTATTGAAGGACTGGTTCTTGGCATAGGTATTATATTTGTTATTTCAACTTTATATATGGTGCTCGGTTTACCCCAGCTTTCATATCAACAATGGCTTATATTTGATGTTATAAGCCTGGCGAGCAGCACCCTTGAAGGTGAGGGAAGTTATATTGCTCTATGCCTGGGCACAATTACCATCGCTAGCGGAATTTTAATACGGTCAACAAGGTATAAACGCTACAGCATACTCATCGCAATACTTGTGGGTTTTATTGCATTACTTATCCTTGAGGCGACCTACGCTTTCAACATAGAAAGAGTGGGCTGGATAAAATTAGCTTTAGTCACGAGCCTGCCCGACTTTAGACAGGTGAGTTTTCCTGTAATGGCCAACCTTATTTCACCGGCATTTGTTATTGCCATAATAAGCACGCTACAGGCTATTACGGTTGCCAAAGCGATACGCGGAGAAAATGAAATATTCAATCCACTTCGTGACATTTTTTCACAGAGTATACAGCATATATTTCTTGCTTTTCTAAACGGCGCACCAGTAGCAAACTCAATCAATAAAAGCGTCGCAAAAAAAGAACTTAATTCAGGCCCCAGAGCATTACTTTACTCTGCTGCTTTTACAATAATTCTAGTCGTATTTCTGGACTTTATTATTGCTTATATTCCCCTGGCAATTCTAGGTGGCGTACTATTTTTAAGCGGCATGAGCATGATCAATATAAAAAAAATAAAACGCTACCTGTTTAGCAATAAAAAAACGGCTTCGATATTTTTTACCACTACATTTCTTGTCGTTGTGGTTGATATATATACCGCTGTTACTTTTACAATCATGGCCACGTTTGTCATTAATATCGTTATTATTTCTAAAGTAAAAACCAACTCCTTTGTTACAAACAACCGAAAATTAACCATTAACATTGAAGGCACAATATTATCTCATTCATACAATCATATTCAGCGGCACTTTAACCAGTCATTTACACCTGAAATACAGGAGGTTGTTTTCGATATTAGAAACGCAAACCTGCATACAAACGATATAATTGATTTTGGCTGGATTACCGCTCATTCTAATAATGGAATAAAAGTAAGTTTTCTTTACTCGGAAAAAATGCAAGATAGCATTCAAAATTTATTTCGCTTAAACCCGGAAATTTCTGGATTCAGCCAGCGCGCTGCATAATGTCTAACAAAAAACTTAGATATTGAATTCGCCTTCCGTGAATTACAATGACTATTGACTAATCTCAGACGTTATATAAAACGTTTCATCGCTCAGTTGCCCCCTCCTGAAACCTACATATACAGGTAATAAAAAAGGCAACTGTAAAGCTGCCTTTCAATCATAAATTTGAGTTGTAAATAAATAGTCATCAAAAACCCACCCCGCACTATTCCAGAAATCTAAATCGTATACACTTGGATTAGATGCGTTACCATCGAAAATTGTATTGCTGTATGCGTCTGTTACAGTAAGATAGCCTTCTACATAGCTGTTATTTTCTGTAATTATTGAGGCGGTCTGAGATGATGATGCCAATGCTATTAATCCGGCATATGAAAGATATTTCGGTGTGTTTTTCATTTTTATCTCTTGTATTAATTTTTTTAGCACCCCAAGCCTTACAAGATTCACGCCCTAACCATTAAAGTTAATAATTATCAACAAGATAACAATAAATTAGTATTCCATTAATTATAAAAATGTAAAAACACTTTACTAAATGCTCGATCCAATACTAGGGAATGAAAGAGACAAAAGACAAAAATGACATCCAACGTAATAACGCCATAAAAACAAATATTTAGATAGAATCTGTTTTTTTTGTTATTCTGGATTCCTAGTTTATTACTTGTCAAACTTATGATGGGTATCCGTGCAACGTGTACCCTTTAAGGGGAATCAATATGCCTGGGCTCAAAAAAACATTAACCAGGGTTAATTTATTTTGAATAAGAATTCTCAAAGAGATAAAAATGTTCAGCGGGTTATACTGATTGAAGGATCCGTTAACTTAGTTGTTCTAGTAGCAAAATTAATTGTAGGCTTATCCACAGGTTCACTCGCTATTGTTGGTGATGCAATACACTCTTTGACAGATGTTATAAACAATATAGTCGCGTGGATTGTTATTAGAATATCAAGTTCACCTCCAGATCGTGAACATCCATATGGGCATCGTAAGTTCGAAACCTTAGCTGTATTTTTTCTCGCATCATTATTAGTTGTACTCTCATTTGAACTCGCTTTGCACGCAATTAATAAAGATGATACTGAAATAGAAAATTCCGTTTGGGGGCTAGGAATAATGCTGGTTGTGTTAATCATAAATATAGTATTGTCAACTTGGCAGCGTAAATGGGCTCTCAAATTAAAATCCGATATATTACTTGCAGATGCCACACATACTTTTGCAGATGTTTTGACAACCATTGTAGTTATAGTTGGATGGCAGCTGTCCGCGATGGGATATCTTTGGCTAGATCGAATTTGCGCGCTTGGTGTTTCTTTTCTAATATTTAGTCTGGCATATAGTTTATTTAAAAGGGCTTTCCCAATTCTAGTCGATCAATTTGCTTTAGATCCTGAGTTGTTATCTAATTCTATTCTAGAGGTTCAGGGTGTTTGTAAAGTTAATAGAGTTCGGTCTCGTTGGATCGGAAGTGAAAAATCAATTGATTTAGTGATTTCAGTTGATTCAGCGCTATCAACAACAGAATCACACAATATAGCTACGAATGTGGAATCGCATATAGAGGAAAAATATGGCGTATCTGATATTTCGATTCATGTTGAGCCCATACATAAAAAGGTCTAACAATGAAAATAAATGTGAAGGCTTAACCATTCATCCTGCGCATGATATGGCATTCCTAATGACAGAGCATTACCAACAGATTAAAGAGTGCGAAAAACATTTAAACAAATCAATAAAAAAATGTCCAAGTTGGGTAAGTAATTAGACAGCCATTCTAAGAAGTAAATACAAACAAAGAATTGGGGTGAACGTAGATCTTTTATTATTATGGGTATCCAGATAAACTTTGGGGTAAACTTTGGGATAAATTATCCGGATAAATTAATAAACCGGAAAACTCTAATTTAATATGCAACTAAAACAGGAGATTTACACTGGTATAAAGGCCGCTTTAGATAAAGGTCTCTTAAAAATTACATGTGAGTTTTTATTAGTTTTAGCGAACGGGTAGAACTGCGCCCCTCAAGTAAATCATGATGACGATTGAACACCTCAAGCATAAAGTCCATGAATATCTTAACGCGTGCTGTTGCGCGAAGATCTTGATGCGTTAATATCCACAAATCGCCGCATGAAGCAGCCGAAGAAGGAATAAGATGCAATCGCTGTAACGTTTCAATTGGGTCAGCTAAAAAACAGGGTAACATCGCCAATCCCATACCCGCTTTTGCTGTTTCAAGTTGTACAAGTAAACTGTCTGCCTGATGGCGTACTGGAGATGATGGGAATGCACTATCTTTTACCCATTGTGGATCTGCAACGCTATCTTCCCAGCCAAGCCAGTTCATCTTCTCTGGATGATTTACAGGGTCATGCTGTTTTAAATAATTATGCGATGCATAAATGCCTTTTGCGGGTTTTAATATTTTACGCCCGACCAAATATTCAGGTGGATTTGGCGTTATACGAATGGCTACATCCGCTTCGCGTTTTTTTAAATTAAAATCTTCATCAGACGCTGCGATTTCGAGCTGAATACCGGGATAAGCAGTGCTAAAAGCGGCGAGTTCAGGTGCTAACAAATGGGTTGCTAGAATGAGTGGCATGGTTACCCGTAAAACACCGCTTAGTTGTGTATCTCGACCGATTACCTGACGATCAAGCTTTACGACTTCATCTTCTATGCGCTGCGCTGATTCCACCATCTCTTCGCCAGTTGGCGTTAGCACGTAGCCGGTTGGTAGGCGTTCAAATAATCGAACACTTAGCTTTTCTTCGAACGCATTGATTCTGCGTAATACCGTCGAATGGTTAACGGCAAGGGCGCTAGACGCCGCCCGAATTGAGCCTTTGCGTGCTACTGCTAAAAAAAATCTTAAGTCGTCCCAGTCCATGCGGTGCATTATTGCATATGTAAAATGCATAAATCAAGAGTTACAAAGTGATAACGCAACGGGTAGTATCTTGCTCAACATATTCAATAATAGAAGCATCAAACGAAACTTTATTTAGAACAAACATAATTACGTAACTTTTCTAACAAATATTCTAGGGTGATAAGAATGAAATTAAATGGAAAAATAGCAGTTATTACCGGTGGAAATAGTGGCATCGGGCTAGGTATCGCAAAAGAATTTGTAAAGGAAGGCGCAATAGGCGCGATACATGGGCGCGATCAAGAGAAATTGAGAAGGGCACAAAAAGAATTAGGTGATGGTTTTATAGGAATAAAGGGTGATGTTACAAAACTTAACGATTTAGAAAAATTGTTTAAAGACGCTACTGAAAAATTTGGAAAAATAGATTCTCTCGTTGTTAACGCAGGTGGCGGGGTAGGGAGTAAAACGTTAATGCCGCTTGCTGAAATCACGGAAGAGTCTTTTGATTTAATGGCCGATCTTAACTTTAAGAGCGCTTACTTTACCGTACAAAAATCACTTCCTTACTTAAATGATGGGGCATCCATTATTCTGGTTGGATCAATCGCTTCAGAAATGGGTGTGCCAGGATTTTCTGTTTATTGTGCAGCAAAATCGGCAGTGAGATCACTTGCCCGTACTTTTTCAGCAGAACTTTTAGATAGAAAAATTCGTGTCAATGTCATTAGCCCTGGAATTATCGACACACCCGTCTTTAAGGCTATCGGTTTACCTGACACTGAAATCCCTAATGTACAAAACCTTTTTATTCAAAAGACACCTCTTGGACGAATGGGGAAATCTTCTGAAATTGGAACTGTTGCTACATTTTTAGCTTCGGATGATTCTTCTTTTATCGTTGGCGAAGAGATTAATGTGGATGGTGGAACACTAGGTGTTAAGCAATAACACTATTTGAGACAATAAGGAGAGCAATAATGAGTAAATACAAATTACACTGGATTAGCGGTAGCCCAAATAGCTGGCGAGTATTGTTGACGCTAGCGTTTAAAGGTGTTGAATATGATTCACAAAGAATTAACCCTGCTTCGTGGGACAGGGAAGGCAGTGGTTTTTTTGACCTAAACCCAAGGGGAAAAGTGCCGGTAATCGAAGATGGTGATACCGTCATTTATGAATCAATTGCCATTATGGCTTATCTCGAAGCTAAACATCCTGAAGAGCCTATTTTCGGTAACAGTGCAGATCAAACAGGTTTTATTTGGCAACGTATTGCTGAGTTAATACATTACACGCTTGAGCCGGTTTATGAATTATCACGTTTATTGATGCGAGAAACTGCACTGGACGATATCGATCACAGTAAGCAATTAGTACAAATCATTTCTGAAGAGTTAACAAATATAAACGCGCAACTTGCTAATGCATCTTATCTCGCTGGCAATGAGCTTTCTGCTGTTGATATTTATTTTTATCCCGCCATCGCCTTTCTGGAAAAAATGCTGATTTTGCCAGCAGCAACCCTTTTGAATATCGATTTTAACCCTATTAATGAAAAGCTACTTAATCTTTCTAACTGGATGAGTGAGATAGAAAAGATGCGAGGTTTTGAAGACGCCTATCCACCGCATTGGCGCGATGAGAAGTAATGAAGTAATTAGACAACCATTCTAATAAGTGAATACAAACAAAAACCTGGGGTGAACGCAGGTCTTTTATTATTTTGGGTGTCCAGATAAATTCCCAGATATATTCAGATAAATTTCCGCAGATTATACTTTTCAACTAGAACTTTCATTTGTGCACTATGAATGGGCAAATATTTTTCACTTACTCTTCAAATGACCCAGTAGAGTGCAATTTTAGCCTTTTTTTAGTGTTTTTTATATGGCCTGAATATTGCTGAACTCTTTATACAGTATTGCTGTATGTCTTTAAATAATAAGGGGGAGTGAAATTATGTCAGCTGTTATGAAACATGGCTATCTGCCATCAGGCAAGTACATTATTAACCACGATATAATGAATTGCACTGCTGAGGGTGTTGTTGGTAATCACCTTTATTCTGGACGTGCACTGGGTTTATCAGAACCCTGGGATATTATTCAATTGCATCCTGATTTAAATCCTATGTGGAATGATATTAAAGAACACTACCAACGCATTGGGTTACCCCATAGTGAAAATGTAATCTGGGATTTAAACCTGAAAGAACTGGGCTCACATATCAACTATCAGCCCTCGGTTTTTTTCTTTGGCCCCCATGAGTGTCAGTACTGGGGAGATCACCAATGGATGAGTACGGTTGATTATATCAATTCCAAAAATAATTTTATGACACTTGCAAAAGAGCTGGATATTGATGTGCCCATGACGCAGTGCTTTAATAGTGTGGAAGACATTGATGCACAGTCAGTGCAGGGGTTTGAATATCCCTGTTACCTGAAAGCTGCAATTTCAGTTTCTGGTGTGGGTATTTATCGATGCGAAGATCCGTACGCGTTCACAGAAGCGATGGCTAAATTTTCTACCGATGTACCTGTTCAGGTGCAGGAAGAAGTCATCACAGAAACCTTTCTTAATATGCAGTATCGTATTGCCGGTGATAATGTTGTGAGGCTAGCGGCCAGTGAACAGATACTCGATGGTTTTGTTCATCAGGGAAATCGTGTGCCCGCCAGCCACGAGCCATGGGAGTCCGTCGATGCGATGGCTTACTGGCTAAAAGATCATGGCATGAAAGGTATATTTGCTTTTGATGTTGCCATAGTTAAAACAGAGAACGGCCTGCGTTTTCCTGCCATTGAATGTAACCCACGTTTTAATGGCGCCTCATACCCAACCATGATTGCACAGAAACTGGATATACCCGAGTGGTGTGCAGTCAGTTTATCAACCAAACTGCGAAAGTTATCAGATGTTGATTTAGGTGGAATTGAATTTGATATGAAAACAGGTGAAGGCGCTGTTATTATTAACTGGGGAACCATACTAGAGGGTAAGTTAGTTGTTCTTATGGCGGGATCTAAAGAATATCAGCAAGCACTGGCAGCAGAAATTGCTGCGCGTCTTTGATATCATAGATGCACTCTGCAGCAAGTTTACAAAAGACAGGTATACAAGGGCCAGGTACACAAGTACCCAGCCATTTTCACTTTTAAGAAGTCATTTATGAATCAATCTAGTCACTACTCTATTATGGTCCATGGCGGAGCCGGGGCCCTGGACAATGTTAAGGATGAAAAAATCGCCGTTAGGTATCTGGAAAGTATTCGTTGCATTCTGGAGCATGGTCGAGAAATACTTACACTGGGCGGTTCGGCATTACAGGCCGTCGAAGCCTGTGCTTCACTGTTAGAAGATGATCCGGTTTTTAATGCAGGTTGTGGTTCCGTGCTTAATGAAAGCGGTAAGGTAGAAATGGATGCCGCAATTATGGATGGTCGTGATTTATCCGCGGGAGCGGTAGCGGCGGTTGACAATATTGCTAACCCAATTCAGCTGGCACGGTATGTAATGACAGAAAGCGAACATGTGATGCTGATTGCTGAAGGTGCCATGAGATTCGCTGATCACTGTGGCATAAAAAGAGCACCGGAAAATTATTTCTATACGCCCGATCGAATAAAACAGCTGGAACAGGCGCGGCTTAAAAATAAAATCATGTTAGATCATGATGATACAGAAGAAGATTCTGAAGACCAGAAATATGGAACCATTGGTGCAATTGCCAGAGACCCGATGGGCAACCTGGCGGCAGCAACCTCTACGGGTGGCATTGTAAATAAACGCCTTGGGCGAGTTGGTGATTCGCCTATTATTGGTGCCGGAGTTTATGCCGATAATGAAACCTGTGCGGTTTCCGCCACCGGTTACGGTGAAGAGTTTATGCGCACGGTTATTTCAAAAACGATTGCCGATTTTATTTATATGAAAGGCATGAATGCTGAAGATGCGACTAAAGCCGGTATTGAATACCTGACACGTAAGGTAAAAGGCCGTGGTGGTGTAATTGTCATCGATAGTGATGGAATGTGCTCCAGCGGGTTTACCACTAAAAAAATGATTCATGGCTGGATTGAAAATGGTGGTGAAACCATCGTTCGGTTTTAGTTAAATTAAAGGTTAAGCGACGCACCCTGTTGCTTATCAAGTACATTGATATTGAATCTGTAAATAAATCTGTGTAACTTTCTATCATTAACTCCATAATTGGATATGGATAGACATTATGAAAGAAAAAGACTAACTTTCCATGCAATCTTCTATTTTTATACCCTAAAAAAGCACGAAATAAAGTTATTTTCTTAAGCCCTGTTTTCGCCAGCAGTCATTTAAAAATTGAACCTCTATTTAATCTGCTGTAGTTATTATTCACCATTAATCTTTATTTCGTGATTTACATCACGCGCAATCTGTGACTTTTCTCTAAGAGTTACATTCTCGTAATTGATATGATCTTACTCTCACCGAACAAAGGAATTGGTATGCGTGCTCATCAATTATTTAAGATAGTTTTAATTACATTGTCAATTTCATTACTCACTTTTATATCAACGCTGCAGGCAGAACCTGCTCAGCGTATTATTATTCACTTCAATAAAACCCTGTCTGCAACTCAGAAAAATGAATTTCATCAATATTTAAATCACGTGCAAATTGGTGCTTACACACTAACGGAATCAAGTTCGGACATTCGCTGGATTATTGTTTTAGCCAGGCGTTTACAACAGGCTCAATTAGATACTCTTATCATCGATATTAAAAAAAACAAGCTGGTTAAACAGCTTGAAATAGACCGTCTTTTACAGCACCAGTCTGTTACTTCACCTGTTACTTCAGCGGCTAATTAACCAACATACCCCACGGTATTTATAACGCTAAACAATATAAATTCAGATCCCTTTGTACATAAATATTATTTTTTAAAAAGGAGCACTCTTATGATTCATTATTCCCGACTTACACTTAATGCATCGGTTTCACTACTGATACTACTCTCATCGTTTTTTACTCACTCAGCGCTGGCGGTTCATCAAAATAATATTTTATTAAAACCCGCCAATGTTACCAATCGAGTTATTATTAAATACAAAACCAGCACTGTTTTTAATGCGCTAAACGCGCGGCCCCAGGCTGCAACAGATCATATTACTGCACGTACTGGCATGAGACTCAATCATATTCGTCGCATGCAATCCGGTGCGCATATTATGCAGCTATCCCGATTTCAGACGCCGTCAGAAATGAATAATATTATCAGCACATTAAATGCAGACCCGGATATTGAATATGCGGAACCTGATTTAATGCTCAAGCCGTTAGCGGTGCCTAATGATTCACGCTATAACGAGCAATGGCAATATTTTGAATCGACCGCCGGATTGAATATGCCACAGGCCTGGGATATTACTCAGGGTTCAGGTGCTGTGGTTGCGGTAATCGATACGGGTTATCGACCCCATGCTGATCTTGCAGAAAATATTTTAGCCGGTTATGACATGATCAGTGACGCCACTGTCTCGCAGGATGGTAACGGTAGAGATGCGGATGCCACCGATATGGGCGACTGGTCGCCAGCTGGCGCTTGCGGTGCGGGCTCACCTTCTACCACGAGTAGCTGGCATGGCACGCATGTTGCCGGCAGCGTCGCCGCCGTGGGTAATAATAGTTTTGGTGTAATCGGTGTCGCCTACAAAGCAAAAGTACTACCGGTGCGTGTACTCGGGCGCTGCGGTGGCTACACATCTGATATAGCCGATGGAATTATCTGGGCGGCTGGCGGCAGTGTCTCTGGCGTACCTCTTAATTCAAATCCTGCCAATGTTATTAATCTGAGTCTGGGGGGCGCTGGCAGTTGTGGTGTTACTCAGCAAAATGCAATTAATACCGCGCGCAACCTTGGTGCCACCATTGTTGTGGCTGCGGGCAATGAAAACACGAATGCCTCAAACGCTAATCCGGCAAACTGCAACGGCGTGGTGACGGTTGCGGCGGTTAATCGCAACGGTGGGCGCGCCTACTATTCTAACTACGGTAGTGTAGTGGATGTTGCGGCAGCGGGTGGCGATACCCGCACGGGCGCGGCTAACGGCATACTGTCTACCTTAAATAATGGCAGCACATCACCGGGCCAGGACAGCTACGGATTTTATCAGGGAACCAGCATGGCAACGCCTCATGTTGCGGGCGTATCGGCTTTACTCTATGCGGTTAAACCTTTAATTACGCCTGATGAAGTTGAACTGATTTTAAAAAATACCAGCCGTGCATTTCCTGCGACTTGCTCACAATGCGGTAGCGGGATAGTGAATGCGCAAGCAGCAGTTATTGAAGCCAGTGGCGGTGCAGAACCACCTGCACAGTCAAATGCGTTGGCTAATAATATTCCAGTGTCCGGACTTTTGGGTGCCACTGCATCCGAACAGATTTTTATAATTGACGTACCCGCGGGGGCTGCAAATTTACAGTTTAATATTAGTGGCGGTTCCGGTGATGCGGATCTGTATATTAAATTTGCCAGCGCGCCCTCTACCAGCAGTTACGATTGTCGCCCTTACTTAAACGGTAACAATGAAACCTGCACTATAGTTGCTCCACAAACGGGCACATACCATATTATGCTACGTGCTTATAGCAGCTTTAGTAATGTGACACTACTGGCAAGTTATGATGAGCCGGTTGTTAGTGCCAGCAGCATAAACAAAACTGACCTGTCCGGTGCTACCGGTAGCTGGCAGCATTTTACGCTGGACATTGCAAGCGCAACCGCTGCACTTGATGTCATTATGAACGGCGGAACAGGTGATGCGGATCTTTATGTTAGATATGGCGCGACACCAACCACTACAAGTTACAGCTGTCGCCCCTATAGAGCCGGTAATAACGAAACCTGCAACTTCACCAACCCACAGGCAGGTACCTGGTACATCAGTATTCGTGCTTATAGCGCGTATTCCGGCGTGAGTTTAACGGCGGGAAAATAAACTGCCATTTTCTTTAAGGGCACTTAAAGGCCGTGTTTCATTATAAAGTATTATTAATCACTTTTAATGATGCACGGTTTTTCTTCACATCGCATCTATCTTCAAAAAATTATTTATTCCTGAATCAATACCGTCAGTATCAACGCCAGTAAGCTAAGCGCTAAGCCATTGAATAAAATACTTTTTGTTTGTATTACCCCCCTCTTTGAAAAAGAGGGAATACCTATATTTTTATTGCTACCCGCTGGGTAGTGCTAAATATTAATTATACGGGGGAGATTTAGAACACATCAGGTTTTTACTCTATATTAATAGTGTTAAAAACCTGGACGTTTTTAAATCCCCCTCAGTCACAAGATTAATTTTATTTATAATCGGCAATCATTATACCCATATCTATACTCCCGTTTTTCTAAGGGGGTGGCATAACAAAAAATGGGACTATTTTTTATTCATATCAAAGACTTAACTCTTAACTTACTGGCATTGCCGTCAGTATTGTTTTTGCATTTCAGCACAACTAACAATTTATATTTTTTCTCACTGCTGTCCCGTTAAGAACTAAATAAGTAGGTCTGGAGACCCTTTAATTTTGTTACAATGAAATCACGACAAGTCATTGAAAAACAAAAAGGAAACCAGACCATGAGTCATCATAATACTGTAT
>Ga0316209_1001842_pt1 | contig 19442 bp, 16 predicted proteins | sample 6monopyrite_MG_FD_204945 | JGI IMG/M metagenome (GOLD analysis project Ga0316209, IMG submission 204945) | Microbial mat bacterial communities from mineral coupon in-situ incubated in ocean water Damariscotta River, Maine, United States -... | ecosystem: Environmental > Aquatic > Marine >...
TTTGTTGTTGTTATTTCATTAGATTGCCAAACTGTTTTACCGTCTAACGAAAGTAGTTGAACACTACCCAAATTAAAAGCATTTAAAATTTTTAAGTTGAGTTGATTTTGAGAACTGTAAATTGTAAAAGGTATTTCTACTTCTTCAATACTTAAAGGGGGATTATAAACAAAAGCCAAATCGTCTAACCATAATTGTGAATTTTCAACGGCATTAAGTTCGTCTCCGGCAGTAGCAACCATTAAAAAATAATTTGGCGTTGCCGTTGAAGTGTAATTAATTGGGAACGAAAACCGAGTCCAAGTAGAATTGGCTGTGGTAAAATTGATAATTCCAGAACCTATATGGTGAGCTGTACTTCCATTTTCAGGTAGTTTTCCCTCAACGGCATTTGTATGAAATAAAACTTCTACTTTTCCTTTGTCTCCTGACTGTGGCGCATATTTATACCAACCTACTAAGCTGTCTGGCTTGTCTGTAGTAGGGGAATTCCATTTTGGATCACTGGTTTCGGTATAAACATAAGCATCACTTGGTGTAATATCGGCAAAAACTCGCCCGTTGGTTATAATTGCGTTCGGCGACAATCCTGCTAAAGTATTATATGGCGCTACTTTTAACCTAATACAAGCTGAACCACCATGAGGATTAGACGTTTCTCTCCAAATAACTTGTGGAGCTTGATTTGCTAAATTTAATATTGAATTATCTGTAGAAGTTTTGAGTGAACTCCATTGGGTTGGTTCTTCAGTGTTTGAGCCTAAATTTTCCCAATTTTCAAAATTTCCATTTTCAATTTGCGTTTGGGCTAAAGTGTTTAATCCCATAACAAAAGTAAACATAGTCAGTGTAACAGTTAGTTTATTCATAGTTTTAGTTGTTATTTTCGTCCAAAATCTGCGGGAATTTCTCCCCAAACTTTTGTCTCCCATTTTAGAATAGGATTTTTAAATGTATGATTTTTTAACCAATTTTCGGCTCTTTTTATCAAATTTATGACTTCAGCGGGTGGTTGTTGTTTTGTTCTACATGTTTTTGCTTTTACCCAACTCATGGCTATTCTTGAATCAGAATAAATGGGAAAAATTTTCATTTTTTCATCTCTATGACCATTTAAAAATGCCAATGCATGTACCAAAGCTAAAAATTCACCAATATTATTTGACCCTCCTTTATAAGGGCCAACTTTAAATACTTCATCACGGTTAAAATTCCATACACCACGGTATTCAAAATCTCCAATACCATTACATGCGGCATCAACACAGAGTGAAAGTTCAATTGGTTCGCCAATTTTTTTTAGTTCTTCATCCGATAAATCTCGTGTTTTTTTATAATCACCTTGATAATGTTCTGAACCTTCCTCAAAAGCTTTGTAGGCTAAGTTTTTACTGCCAAATGTTTTGTATTTTGAACCTTTAAACCCCGCTAATTGTTTTTGAGCTTCTGTCCAATCAGTATAAACACCTGGTTGATGCCCTGCCCAAATCACATAATATTTTTGTTTTTTATCTGATGAAGTTGATGCTGGTAAAACGCCACTTTTCCAAACTTGTTCTGCTGTGTTTTTATCTTCAAAAGACTTAAAAATAGCACCTTTAAACCCTCTGATTTGGTTTTGAGACTCATTCCAGTTATCATAAATACCTGGTTTGTGACCTTCTAATACAACATAATATTTTTGCTTTTTAGCCATTTGATTTCAGTTGTTTAAATCTCATCATCTAACTCAGAGTTTATAATTTCATCTAAAAAATCGTCCGTTACATCTTCATTTTCATATCTGCTTTCTTTCGACTTTGTTAAAAAATAAATTGAGATACCAATAATAACAACATCCACAAAAAAGGAGTAATAAATATAACTTTCGTTTGGATTTATATCGATTACTTTGAAAAAATTAATCAAACTAAACAAGCTAAAAATTGACAACAAAATAATCCCAATTGTTTTTGGAGTGTTGGTTTTACTTGTTGAGCTAACTATCGATAAAACTAAACCAGCTATACCAAATAGAACAAAACTAATAATTTGAAGTGTAAACACCATAAAGGTATTTACAGCTCTTCCAATATCATTATTATTTTGACATGATACAGTTAATAGCATCAAATACAGCAGAATTAATACATTTTTTTTTTGCAGTTTCATACAGTTTTTGCAATATAGTAAATTCTTAACATATAATTTTTAAAGATTGAGGAACAACTTTTATTTTAAATAGATTTGGACCAATCATAGGTTCTCCGTCAATATGATAAACAGTTTGTTTGTTATTTTCAACTTCAATTGTGACTTCTGTTTGTTCGGTGAAAGTCGAAAAATGTTTTGATTGGTCAATTTGCTGATTAAAAAACTGTTTTCCTAAAATCACAATTTCTCTTTTTTTGAATTTATCTAAACATACATATTCAAATTTCCCATCACTTATATTAGATTGAGGAGCGATTGTAAACCCATTTCCAAATTGTGATGAATTTGCAACTGCAAGCATTAAGGCTGTTTTTTCTGTAGTCCCAAATGCTGTTGTAATCTTAAAAGTAAGCGGTTTGTAATCACCAAATTCTTTATAAATTAATCTGGCATAACTCATAAAACCTCTTTTGTGAAATTCGTCAAATTTTTTTGCAATATGTGCATCAAAACCAAAGCCGCAAGTCCCTAAAAAAGGAATACTGTTGACCAAACCTGTGTCAATTATTTTTTCTTTAAATTGATTAATAGTTAGCAGTGCTAGTTTTATTTTTAATGGGATTTCTAAGTGACGGGCAAGTCCATTTCCCGACCCCGTAGGTATTATTCCTAAAGCTGTATTTGAATGAATTAAAGCTGAGCCTATTTCGTTCACAGTTCCGTCTCCACCAATGGCTACAACACAATCAAAGTTAGACTTTTTTCGTGATGCAATTTCAAATCCATGTTTTCGATATTCAGTGTTTTGAATGTGGTAATCAAATTTAGATTTGTCTAAATATTTATCAATACATTTTGGAATAATATTTTTTTTACCAACTCCAGAAATGGGATTAATTAAGAATAATATGTGCTTTTTTTTGGTCATTTATCTGCCACCATTTGGTTATGTATTAAATCGTAATGATAGGTCTGAATATACGCTTTTATTTTGTTTTCTAAAAATTTTCGAACTTCTGGTTGTTCTGACAATTGATTTGGATCTAATAATCTATTTTTTAAACTATAGAGTCCTAAAGGTTTATCATCTTGAAAAGTCAGCATAAAATCTTTACCATAAATTAAATATTTATGATTGTGATAGACGACACTAATTCCATTTTCACTATTAAAAACAGATTGCCCAAACGCATAAAACGGTTGGTCATAACCGATTAAATCAAAAATGCTTGGCATAATATCGATTTGAGCAACTACTTTATTTGACCGTCCTTTAAAAGTAGAATCGTTTGGATGAAAAAAGATTAATGGAATATGCATGCTGCCCATGTCTTTATAATATTCAGGTTGACTAGTTGCCGGGGTGTGGTCAGCTGTAATAATAAATAATGTGTTATTATACCAATCTTGTTGTTTTGCATAATTAAAAAATTGTTGAATGGCAAAATCTGAATATTTAACCGAGTTATGCATGTCTGATTGGCCGCCTGTAAACTTATTTTTATATTGACTGGGAATAGTGTATGGTGGATGAGAAGAAATAGTGAATATTGTGCTGAAAAATGGCTTTTTCATGCTGTTCATTTGTTGTGCTGACCAAATTAAAAAGGGTTCATCAAAAATGCCCCAAGTGCCATCAAAATCTGCATCATTATTATATTCTGTACGTCCAAAATAATGATCAAAGTTAACTTTACGCGCAAATTGATCAAAGTTCATTGAACCATTAGTGGCACCATGAAAAAATGCGGTTTCGTAGCCCATTTTATGTAAATGTTTTGGTAATGATTCTATTTGATTGGTAGAGTAGTGTGAAGTTATAAATTCTTGATTCATTAATTTAGGAACAGATGAAATAACGGACGGCACTGCATCAATCGACTTTTTACCATTGGCATAACAATTTGCGTAAACTAATGATTCACCAATTAAAGAATCTAAAAAAGGCGTGTTGATTTGATTTGTACCATTTATAGATGCTATATATTCAACCGAAAAACTTTCGAGCATTAAAATAATAATATTGGGTTTGTTTAATTCAGCTGAGTTGTCGTATTGCTTAATCGGATTAAAATAGGTTATAAGCTCTTTGTCCTCAAAATATTGTTTTTCTTTAAGGTCAATTTTACCCCATGATTTAATAATTGTAAATGCCGAATTTAATACCAGTGGTACATTTTGTTCTATGGTATAAGCCGTCACATTTATTGGTTCAATAGGTCTTAATCCGGTTCCTCTTCCAATTAATATGATTATTCCAGTAAAAATGGGAAATATAATAGACTGTTTTAACCAAGTTATTTCACCAGAATCATCTTGAATACGTTGAATTCGATTATAAAGAAAAAGTGAAAGAAAAACGAGTCCAACTGCAATTAAAAATAAATACCAATAACTTGTAATAAAAGAGGGTATTTGTTGGCTAAAATCATTTCCATAAGCCAACATAGTAAAGGTAGAAGATGATAAACGAGAGGATGTGAATTTAAAATATTCTACGTCTGCTAAATTGAAAATAATAGCCAATATTAATAAGCCAAAAAATAATATTTTTAAAAAGAGTTTATAGTATTTTTTATCTCGTAATTTATTTGGAAATAATTCAAACAAAACTAGCGGTAAAAATATAATAGCTGTTGTAATTAAATCGAACCAAATACCGACTAAAAAGTCCGTAAAATATACAGTTGGAAAATGAGAATTATTGAATATTAAAAACACCAATCTACACAAGGTAAAAACAATTAAAAATAGTCCCATTTTTAATATGAATTTTATAATATATTTAGGAATGTATTTGGTCAATTTTTGTTAGTTTTATGTGTTGAATTAGCAACCTTGTAATTGCTATTTTCTTCTTCTAATATTTGGAGTAGATCTTCTTTTTTTGGAAGGTACAGTTTATATTCTTTAGAGAAAATTTGTTCATTGTCTTTTGGTAGTGTGTATTCTACAACAAATTCGTCATTTTCCTTACATAATATTATTCCAATGGTTGGGTTTTCTTTGTTGGTTTTTATTTCTCTATCAAAGTAATTAACATACATCTGCATTTGCCCAATATCTTTATGAGTTAACTTTCCTATTTTTAAATCTATGAGAATAAATGAGCTTAATAATCTGTTGTAAAATACTAAATCTATATAATAATGATCTGCACCTGAAGTTATTCTTTTTTGACGGGCAACAAATGAGAATCCTTTTCCAAGTTCTAACAAAAAATCACCTAAATTGTCAATTAATGCAGTTTCTAAATCATTTTCAGAATATTTAGATTGTTCATTTAAGTTTAGAAATTCTAATACGAGAGGATCTTTTAAAATATCTTGGTTTTTGGTTATGGTTTGCCCGCTAATTGATAAATCTTTTATATCTTCTTTACTCTTATTTAATGCTAAACGGTCATAAAGTGCAGAGTTTATTTGTCTATCTAATTCTCTTTTTGACCAACTATTTTCTGCTGTTTCAATTAAATAAAAATGGCGTTCGTCTTCATCTTTAATACTTAGTAACCTTACAAAATGTGTCCAGTTTAATTTGGGAATAGAGGTTAACATTTTTTCACTTAATAGCTTTGAAACCATTGATTTTTCTGCCTTCTCAAAAAGGGCAACCGGTGGTTGCCCTTTTTGTTTTTGGTTATTTTTGAAAAGGGCAACCGGTGGTTGCCCTTTTTGTTTTTGGTTAATTAATGAAGGAAATTCAAGCATTGGAAAGGTGTTATAAAATTTTCTTATCAGCTTTAAATTTCGGTAAGAATAACCTTTTCCATAAAGTTTGGTTAAATCGGAAGACAATTGTTTTAAAAACTGTGATCCATATTCTGCACGCTTATTTCCGCCTTGTTCGTGTTCAACAATATACTGACCAATCTGCCAATATGTAACAACCATAATATTATTGATTGTTTTTTCAATTGCTTTTTTAGAATTATCAAGTATGTTGCTAATCTCCAAAAATAATTGGTCATATTTTGACTTTTTTGGTGTCATGTTTTTTCTAGTCAGCGGTTACTCTTAACCAATAGTCAAATAAATTTTGATTTTCGGTTGTGAAATTTGCCTTATATTTATAACGAATTGGTTTTCTACTTCCCATTTTAATGGTGTAAGTTTTCATAATGTTGTCTCTTGACAATACAACTTCAAATGAATCTCCATTTCTTAAGTCTGCAGTTAAGTACTTAAATTCTGATTGGTCAACTCTATATCCATTTATGGCAATTATTTCATCATTTACTGATAGCCCTTGTTTTTCTGCAGCAGAACCTTTATAAACGGTTGTTACAACTAACTTTCCACCTTGATTTCTTGTTCTAACACCCAAATACGGTTCACTATCAGTGTTTGAATTAAATATATTGATACCTACGCCATTAAAGAATTTATTATAATCAATTTCTTTAGTGTCATAAACGTATTGGTCAAAAAACCATCCCATTTCTTCACCAATAAAAGATTCTAACGTTTTTTGAAATTCTTGTTCGGTAAAGCCAACGTCATTTTTTTTGTAAAAGTCAGTATATAGTTTTTGCATAAAGTCATCTAAAGATTTTTTTCCATTAAATTTTTTAATGGTATATAAATCTAGCATTGCTGCTAATATTTGTCCTTTAGAATAGTAAGATATTCCCGTATTAATACTGTTTTCGTTATGACGATACGCTTTAATCCAGGCGTCATAAGATGAGTGTGCTACAGGTTGAACTTTATTGCCAGGTTGATTTTCAACGTAATTGATTGTTCCAAATAATCTGTTTATATAGTCATCTTGAGAATAAAAACCGGCTCTACGTAAAATGAGTTCATCATAATAAGAAGTAAACCCTTCCATTACCCAAAGTAAATCAGTGTAATTTTCATTGTTATAATCAAATGGACCAAGTGCTTTAGGTCTGATGCGTTTTACATTCCATAAATGAAAATATTCATGAGCAACTAATGAGATAAAACCAAGATAGTTATCACCGTCATACGTCCATCTTTCTACTTCTAAAGTTGTGGATTTTTTATGTTCTAAACCTCCACTTCCTACTGTTAAGTTGTGAATAATAAATAAATACTCTTCATTAGGATTTTCTCCAAAAACTTGAGTTTCAGCTTCAATAACTTTTGACATATCATTCATCAACTGGTCAATTTTATAATTTCCTTTTCCATACATTGCAATGGTGTGTTTAACACCTGCAGCTGTAAAAGAATATTCTTTTTGATTACCAATTTCGATAGGAGAATCAACTAATTCATCATAATTAGCAAAATGGTAAACATTTTTTTTGCCTTTAAGTGATGTTGATATTTTTTTGAAAGAAGAGTGAGGGTAAATTTTTAAATCCCCTTCTGAATCTCTATCACCTTCAATAAACATAAACATTGAAGTTCCGTTTACATATCCGTGAGAATCGTCTAAAAAGCTTGTTCTAACTGATAATTCAAAGGCATAAACCTCATAATTTACAGTAATGTTTTTAGCACCATTAGTTATTATATGCCAAGTGTTTTTATTTGACTTTTTAACATCAAGGTCATTTCCTTTTCCGTCTTTAGCTTTTACTAAATTAACTGACTTAGCAAATTCTCTAACCAAGTATGAACCTGGTGCCCAAACAGGCATTTTAACATCAATAGATTTACCTTTAATGTCAGAAATTTCCATTTTAACTTCAAAGTAGTGAGAATTAGGTTCACTCATACTTAATTCATAATCTACATGAGCAGCATTACAGTTAAACGAATAATAGACTAATCCGAGCACTAAAAAAATGTATCTTTTCATATTTGCATATTTTTTATCCAAAAGTATTAATTATTATTAAATTTGTTACCATAATAACAATTCCAAATTATGAAAAACGTATTTTATTCAGTTTTATTTGTTTTAGTAGCAGGACTACAATCATGTAATACCGGAGAACCAATAACAGATGCTGTAAATGATAACAGTGAAGAATTAGCTAAATTAAAATCTGAAAAAAGGGCTTTAGAAGATCAATTGGCCGAAAAAGATTCAGTTTTAAATGAATCTATCATGCTTTTTAATGAAATTGAAGATAATTTAGCCATGATAAATTTAAAAGAAGATGAAATTCGTTTTAAATCTAAAGATGTTGAATTGGCAGAAGATGGTAAACAATGGATTCTACAAGAGATTCAAAACATAAATTATTTAAGGGAGGCAAATCAAAAGAAAGTAGGCCAACTAAACACACAATTAAAAGATTCTAACAATAAAATAACTGAGTTAGAAAAAATGATTAATAATTTAATGACTAAAATAGGTGATCAAGATGTTGAAATTGATATGTTACGTGCCGAATTAGAAGATTTAGACCGAGAATATGTTGAGCTTCTAGAGGCTTATGAAGAGCAATCAAGTATGGCATTTGAAATGTTACAAGAAATGAATCGTGTATTTTATGCTTATGGTACTTCTGACGAGCTTGAAGCAGCAGGTGTAATTGTTAAAGAAGGTGGATTTATTGGAATAGGAAAAAAACCAACTTTAAAAGGTGATTTTAATGATGAGTATTTTACTGAATTAGATTTAACAAAAGCAAAATCTATTGACATTGATGGCGGTAAAAAAATTAAATTTATTACAGATCATCCTTCATCTTCTTATAATGTAGTAACAACAGGAACAATGCATACAATAAAAATTACAGATGCTAAAAACTTTTGGAAAGTGTCTAAGTATTTGGTGGTGATTGTAGATTAATTACAACTTACAATTTTTTAATTATAATATTTGAATGCACTTGATTTTAGGGTTAAGTGCATTTTTTATACTTTTATAATTATCATATCAGCTTAATAAATGAAAGAATCTAAACAAAAATCAAGAAGAGAAACATTAAAACTACTCACCATAGCAGGTTTTGGTTTAATGTTGCCGTCATGTCTGTCTGGAAATGATGAAGTTGAAACAATAATTCCTGAATTAATTCCGGAACCAGTCATTGATCAGGATTCTTTATTGTTAGAACAAACTTTAGATCGCTTAGAAATAGAGTTTGAAACTGAAAATGTTTTGTTTTTAACTAAAGACCATGCTGATTTTGAAAAAAACAGAAATGGATTTAATCTAAATCATCAAAAATACCCCCAAATTATAGCACTTTGTCAAAACACAGATGGTGTCCGTGAAGCTATAAAATATGCCAATAGAAATGAGCTAAAAATAGCTGTAAAAAGTGGCGGACATAGTTTTGAAGGGTATTCGTCTAATAATGATGGTTTAGTGATTAATTTAACATTAATGAACCAAATGGAATGGTTGGATGATGATGTTTTAAAGTCTGACCCAGCGGTATTATTAACCGATTTATATGATTTTATATTGCCAAAAGAACGCATTATTCCGGTTGGGTCTTGTGGAACGGTTGGTTTAGCCGGTTTAACATTGGGTGGTGGATACGGTTTTTTTTCACGTCAATATGGTTTGGCTTGTGACAGCTTAATTGAGGCTACTTTAGTTGATGGCAACGGAGAAATTCATACAGCAAAAGAAGGAGATGAATTAATGTGGGCATTAAGAGGTGGTGGAAATGGAAATTTTGGTGTGGTAACTGAAATGAAATTTAAAACATGCCCTGCTGCAAAATCATTTATTCGTTATAGATTACAAGCCTATAAATTAGACCATGAACGTGCCAAATGTATTATGCAAACTTGGTTTGATCATTCAGCATTATTACCAAACGAATGTTTTTCGGCACATGTACTAAATGGAAGTACAATTACCATATTAATTACCAATTATGGAGAAGATAATGAAGTAATCGACACTATGGTTAGTGTTTTATCTGAAATGATGGATAAAACTTCAATCGGAAAAAGAAAAACATTAGAAGATACATTGAGTACATATTTTGGGACTATGTATCCCATTTATTTTAAAAATTCATCAGCAGGTTATTATGAAAATTATCAATCAATAGAAGGGTGTATTGATGACATACTTGATGTGGTTTTAAATAATAAAATCATCTATCAAATTAATACATTGGGAGGTGCAATTGCAAATAGAGAGAATAAACAAAACTCATGTTATCCACACCGAGATATGCCTTATTTATGCGAATTACAGTCCTACTGGAAAAAAGACTCTCAAAAAGAGAGTCGCGCAACGGCATTTAATAAAGTTCAAAGCATATTAAACAATCATGGCATAGATAAACAATATAGAAATTATCCAAATATTGATTTTCCGAATTGGGATAGAGCTTATTTTGGAAAAAACTATACAAAATTGCAGTCGCTAAAACAAAAATACGACCCAAATGATTTTATTAATCACGATCAAAGTGTTAAATTAGCAGAATAGAAGAAATTTAATATGGCTAAAAAAAAGAAAAAAAGGTTATTTGGTAAAATAATTATTGTTCTATTGTTAGGCGGACTCGTTGTAGGGGGCATTGCAGGAAACTATTGGTATAAAAACTTTAAAGTAATTAATATTGAGTTTTCTCAACAAGATACTATTCTTTTTATTCCCATTGCATCTACTCAAGAATCTGTTATGAATCAAATTGAAGCATTCAATATTGTAAAAGATATGGAATCTTTAAGATGGTGGGCTAAACAAAAAAATTATGCAGGTGATTTAGTCGTGCCGGGAAATTATAAAATTGAAAACGGTTGGACCAACAATCAATTAATAAATCATTTACGCGCCGGTAATGGAAGATTAGATGCCACAATTAGCTTTAATAATGTCAGGACACTCAAAGATTTATCTAAAAAATTAGCAGATGGGATTTTGTTGGAGTCGGATGATATTTATAATTGGCTAACCAATGAAGACAGTATAAAAAAATACGGATTTCAAAAAGAAACAATCGTTTCAATGTTTATTCCAAATACCTATCGTGTAAATTTTGATATAACTGTTTCTGAATTGATGGCGCGGATGGCTAAAGAGTATAAAGCATTTTGGAATCCAGAACGTTTGGCAAAATTAAAAGAAATTGGACTTTCTCAATCTGAAACAACCACATTGGCATCAATTGTATTTACCGAAACAAACTCAAAAAAAGATATGCCTAAAATTGCAGGTGTGTACATGAACAGAATCAACAAAGGGTGGCCACTTCAAGCTGACCCAACTCTAATTTTTGCTTTAGACGATTACACTATTAAAAGGGTTTTAAATAAGCATAAAAAAGTTGATTCGCCATATAACACTTATATGTATAAAGGCTTACCACCCGGACCCATTAATATTCCTCCAACGCGCTATATTGATGCTGTTCTAAATTACGAAAAACACGATTATTTTTACTTTGTAGCCAAAGAAGATTTTTCGGGCGACAGTTATTTTGCTAAAAATTTAGCACAACACATGATTTATGCCAGACGATATCAAAAAGCGTTAAATAAAAGAAAAATTTATGAATAATAAAACGATTGGTTTTGCTATCCTTGTTTTATTACTGATTTTTACATCTTGTAATAAATACGTTGGTGATTATAATGAAGACTTTGTAGGATATTGGAAATCAAGTATAGTTACTGACAATATATCAGGCGCACAACAGCAGTCCTACATGATTATAGATGGTAAAAAAAGTGAGTTTGGTTTAACTTGTAATCCTAGTTGTGGTTTAAGTTGTGACTGTGTCAGGTTAGTGAATGGAAGAGCAATCGTAAATTCAAGTAAAACTAAATTGAGAATAGGTTATTCAAGAAATTCTTTAACACTTACCATAGATCAAGAACCAATTAAAGATTCAAACGGAGACTGGACGTGTAAATTAAATGGAACTATTTTTTATAAGCAATGATAGTAAAATGAGAATTTTTACTCCTTTTTTTATAATGATTTGTTTGTCTTGTCATTCAAATCAAAATAATTCTTCAAAAAAAAAAAAGAGTTAAAAGATAGTGTCAATATAAAAAAAGAAAATATTGATGATTATCATTATGTTTCTCCATTTAAGGACACAATAAATAAAGATTCAGTTATTAAATTAATAAAAGAAAATTTTAAGAAGGTAAATGAAATCAAATATTGGAGTAGGATTGAAAATATTGAAATTCTAAATGAATCAACTGAGGGAGGAGTTTTGAAATTATTTTTTCATGAAGATATTTTATATAAATTTATTGTAATTCATTATTACGAAATGGGACAAGATTTAGTCGAGTTTTATATTAAAAATAGAAAATTATACTTTATTTATGTGAAAGAAACAAAGTATAATACACATTTTATGGAAGATGACTTTGATTTAAATAAATCAGAATACTATGAAGTGAGAAGTTATTTTAAAAACTATGAATTAATCCACCAAATCTGCTCAAAAGATTCTAATGTTAGAATTTATGATAAAGATATTTTAGTCAGTGATTACTTTTATTATATTGATTTTTTTAATGAAAAGTCAAAAGTTATAGATAGTTTGACGAATATTAAAGGTAAAAGTTATTTGCTTTTAAGGTAATTTCAAAACTCAAATATAATAACCCCTGATGTAAGGCAAGGTTCAAAATAATTGTATCCAATTTCTTTTAGCACAATTCCATTACTATAAAAATACATTGTAGTTATAAGATGAAATTTGTCATAACTCTCGTCACCTTGAATCCAGTAATTATTTGTGTAAAGAGTTTGTGTAACAGTAGTCTCAAAATAATTAGATATTGAATTTGTTAAGATTACCCCATTTTCATTTAAACCATAAACAATTACAGAGTCATACGATACAGCTCCATTTAAGCTAGAGATTTTTACATCTAAATCTATTGTCATTCCATTTTTTTGTATGTCTCCTACATTCTTTATGTAACTATCTCCTTCATTAATGCCATCTCCTTCTCCTAATATACCGTCAACTAATTTTGTGCCATCAGCTAAGCGTATTGAAGAATTATAGATTCCTGTTGTGCTTTTGTTGGCGTAATCTTTTCCTGAAAAATAAAAATTCCCATTTTCATCTGTCTTTATTTCTTCTAATAAAGCCTCTTGCTTGTCTTGTTCTAACCAGTTTACTGCAGGTGTATAGTTTTGGTAAAAATATAATGGCTCATTTGAAACCGGGATTCCATTACAGTTATCGATTAACCGACCGTATAAAAAAGCTTTTTTTGTAGGATCCTTTTTACATGATGCAATTAATAATACAATTAAATAGGTGATTAGTAGATGTTTCATTCCACAAAAGCACAAAATAATGTATTCTTAATAAAAATTTAAACAAAAATATATTATCTTAAAAGCACACGCAATTCATTTTCAAGTCCATTTAGTTTAATTTCATACATTAATTGCATATATCTACCTAATTTTCCATCTGGAAAACCTTTTTTTCTAAACCAAACATAATAATGTTCGGGTAAAGTGAGCAATGCTTGACCTTTATGTTTCCCAAAAGGCATTTTATAATTAATTGCCTCAATTAACTCTTTTCTATTTTCTGCTTGACTTTGCATGCTCTAAAGGTACTTAAATTTTAAGCTAACATCAAACCGTTAATTAGTTTAATTAAAAGTTGAATATAAGTATTCAATTTAACTTAAATTTGAATATCCTAAAAATTATAAATGCAAGACACATACAAACATAAAGGAATGCGTAAAAAATTAATCAATGTTTTACGTGAAAAAGGAATTACAGATGAAAAGGTATTACAAGCTTTTGACAATGTACCAAGGCATTATTTTTTGGATAAAGCTTTTGATACTCAAGCCTATTCAAATATGGCATTTAGAATAGGTGCAGATCAAACAATTTCTCATCCTTTTACGGTAGCAATTCAATCTCAATTGTTAAACATAAAAAAAAATGATAAAGTTTTAGAAGTTGGTACAGGTTCGGGGTTTCAAACTGCAATTTTATGTGAATTAGGTGCTAAAGTTTATTCGATTGAACGCCAAAAAGAATTGTTTTTAAAAACTAAACCCTTCTTAAATAAATTAGGATATAGAGCAACATTAAAATATGGAGATGGATATGCTGGTTGGTCAACTTACGGCCCTTTTGATAAAATTATTGTGACATGTGGTGCGCCGTTAATTCCTGAAGAACTGGTCAAACAATTAAAGCCAAATGGTAAAATGATTATTCCAGTTGGAGATGGGGAGGAACAAGAAATGATCCTAATATTAAAAAAAGAAAACGGAGAATGTGACATCTATAAAAAAGGTGTTTTTAGTTTTGTTCCAATGCTTAAAAATATCTCTAAATAAATGATTTTTGAGCCTGAAATTATAACATTTAATAATGAAATAGGGCTTACAAGTCAATTAGATGAAGTTTTGCTATTGTCAAATGCTCATTTTCCTAAATTAATTTTTCAAGATTTTATGAATCAGTTAAAAATTAATAAAATACCAATTGGATTTATACAAAATTCAGGGCAGTTAATTGAAAAAATTCCAAATCACCTTGAAGAAATGGATGAAACGATTAGATTCAGTAATACATTTGAAGAATCCGCCAATAATGAAAATATTTTCTCATATTTTTTATTAACTAAATTATTAAAAACAAATTTTGATTTAAATGACATTTATATTGATTATCAATCAAAACAAATTCTTTATTTTAGATCTAAAATCCCGTTTTCTAATTTACAAAAAAATAATAACAATAAACAAATAAAAACTTTATTTTCTTTTATGACTTTGAATCAAAAAAAAGAAAATATTGATCGTTTTTTTATTCTCTTAGGAACTAAATATCAAGATAAATTAATGCTTTTTTTAACTTATTTAGAAACAAAATATAATTTTAAACTCAATAAAAGTGATTTTATTGAAGCAAGTTTAGGACAAAATAATTTAAATAATTTAAAAAAATATATCCACCAATTATTTTAAAAATGACCAATTTTTTTACGCTTATTTATTTCAAAACAAATCGTTTTTCGGATGAAAAATTTTGCATTGGTATTTTAGCTCACTTAAATGGAATACCTCATTTTGGTTATAGTATTACCAAGTTGAATATAGCATCAAAGTATGTCAATAAAGATTTATCAAAGGCAATAAAAAAAAGTTTTTTACAATTAGAAAAAGATGTCAATAAAATCTTAAATGGTCAAGAGGCACTTTCGTTATTTGATCAGCCCTATTCAAAAAAAATATTATCAAAATTAGTTTTAAAAAAAAGAGGTGTTGTCCAGTTTTCAGAATTGTTTGAATTGAATCCTGTTTCAACAGATTTTAATAAGTTATATAAAAAGTTTATTGGAGAGCCTTGGCGAATCCACCAAAAAATAAATCAATCTTATGAACTTTCTTTTAATAAAAGATTTTTTTCTTTTGTAGCGAATAAAAAGTTTGATCAATTCGATAAAAAATATAAATTAAGTCCAGAAGAATTTCCGTTAGTTTATGGACCAATTAAAATTGATATGTTTAAAAAAGAATCCTTTTATACGGCCTTTCAATTAATTGATTTTACAGCTACTTTACCATCTATTCAAAAATCATTGAATAACTTTAGATTAATTCGAGAGAGTTTAGATGAAAAAGCCAATAAGGAAGAATTAAGTAAGGGACGTTACTATTTAGTTTATGAAACTCCTAAAGATATTGTAAAAAGACAATTAGTGAAGCAAATTAAGCAAAATTCATATGGCTATAAATTGATCAGTATGGCAGAAATGTATGATGAAATTTGATGCTAATCAGTATGCTTACCGTTCATAAACAGTATTGTACTTTCTTCACTATTTAAAAAATAACATGTTGATTTTCAATTACATTTGTTTTTGAATTATTAATTGTGATTGATTTGAAATTAAATTAAGTATTGAGGGGGAATCCCCCTTTATTTAAAATGTGTTTTAGGTTAACTTTGCAAATAGATTATTATGTTTTAAAAACCACTCAAAATGAAAAAGATTAATCCTTCTACTTTTAAAGTAGTATCTATATTTATAATATTATTTGTTTTTAGCTTAAATTCTATTGCACAAAATTTCAATAGCAAGTTTAAGCCTTTTAATTCTTATGAGAATAGATCATTCATTGAGAATGTAGGTCAGTTTGAAAATAGAAATTGGCAAAATAATGAGATTCAATATGCGTATGCTCAAAATCCTTTTTATATCTTTTTCTCAAACAATGGCTTAACATATAGATTTGACAAAATTATCAAAAACCCAAAATATATTGCGGGTGATAAAACTGCGCCAAAAAGAATTAACATCAGTGAACTAATTCATGTTGAGTGGTTAAATTGTAATGAAAATGTAGAAATAGTATCTGAAAACATTACTAATGACTACAATGCATATGCATATAGGACCGGAAATGAAACCAAAAGTGTAAATGAAGTTAAAGGGTATAAAAAAATTACATATAAAAACTTATACGATAATATTGATGTTGAATATACTATTCATCCAAAAACAGGTGTCAAATATAATTTGATTTTATACCCTGGTGCAGATTTATCTCAAGTCAAATTAAAGTATTCTGATTCAAAAACAAATGTTAAAAATGAAAATATTTCTATTCAGCTAAATAATGAAGGACAGATCCAAATTAATACATCTTTGGGTGATGTAATCGAACATTCTCCAGTTACTTTTTATGAAAATTCTAATCAAAAAATTGAATCTAAATATATATTTGAAAATAACATTTTGACTTTTAATTTAGCTGAGTATGACCACACTAAAAAAGTAATCATTGACCCTTGGATTGTGTCTCCTACATATACTACTTCAACTGCTGTTTGGGAAGTTGAAACAGATGGTGTTGGAAATATTTATACCATAGGAGGAGAAACACCAATGCAATTAAAAAAATATGATGCGGCAGGTGCTTTACAGTGGACATATACGACACCATGGGATACAAATTCTGTTTGGTTAGGGACAATGGCTACAGATGCTAATGGGACGACTTATGTTACATCAGGTACTACGCCAGAGATTCAAAGAATTGATAATGCGGGGAATATGATTTGGTACACAACAAATAATGGTTTTTCAGTTGAGTATTGGTCAATTACTTTCAATTGTGACAAAACAAAATTAATAGTTGGAGGAACTAAAGGTGTTACGCTTTTACCATTTCTTGCAGCAGCAACTATTTATGATATTGATGTAAATACAGGTAATGTTTTAAATGAGGTTGTTGTGGATGATAATTCAAATGCTGGATTTACACCTATTGAAGTCCGTTCTATATCTTCAACTAAAAATGCAAGATACGCCTTTTTAACACATAATGATATTGGGGCTATCAATCAAAATTTAGGTGTTTGTCCTACAGATGAACCTATTTTTAAGGTTGATAATTCACAAAACTTAGCTTACAAATGTGAAGACTATTTACCTGAAACACAAAATGGAGGAGGATTAAAAGCATTAGTAGCAAATGATAATTTTATCTATTATAATGCTGGAGATAAAGTGTATCAAAGAGATATCAATACAGGTGTACTTATTAATACAGTAAATCTACCTGGTGGTGTTTCAAACACAGTTTTTGGTGGAGGTGATGTTGTTTCTAATAGTGGTCTAGCTGTAGATGACTGTGGTAGTGTTTATGCTGGTTCTAATGATAGGGTTGTGAAGTATGATCAGAACTTGAATTTTATTTCTGAATCTTTAACTTCTTTCTCTGTTTATGATGTGAGTGTTAATTCAAATGGTGAGGTTATTGCTGTTGGTGCACAATCTGATAATTCAGCAACAAATAGAAATGGTAGAATGGAATCTATTAATATGGGAGCTTGTGCTCAATTTGCTTTAGTTTGTTGTGATGCTAATGTTTGTCCTGTTGATACGGTTTGTGTAACTGATGCTGCAGTGTCTTTAACGCCAAATACTCCCGGAGGAACTTGGAGTGGAAATGGAGTTGATGCTGCTGGGAATTTTGATCCAGCTGTTGCCGGAGTAGGTGTTCATACAATAACATATACTTTAGCTTGTGGTGGAGATAGTTTTGATATTGTTGTAAGTTCTTGTGCTACGTTAACAGCTTGTTTAGAGGCGAATGGTGATGTAACAGCTTCTGGAGGGACTGCTCCTTTTACTTGGGAAAGTTGGGAAGTTGTTGGTCAATCTTGTGATGGGCCTGTTATTTTTGGGCTTTGTACAGGTAATTTGGTTGATGATTACGGATGGGTAGTTTTTGGTGGCAATTCAGCAACAGAAACTCCACCTAATGCAAATTCTCAAATTCAAATTAGTGATACTGGTGGAGGTACAGTCATTATCGCTGATGTCTCAACTTTAGCAGCTTGTTCTACAACTTGTGATGCAACCATAACAGCTGCAGGTCCATTTTGTACAACAGATGCCAGTGTAAATTTAACCGCAGTTGATGGTGGTGGAACTTGGTCAGGAATAGGAATAACAGATGCCAATTTAGGAACATTTGATCCGGCTACAGCTGGTGCTGGTACGCATACAATAACTTATGCACTTAATGGAGGTTGTGCAGGTACTTCAGATACACAAGATATAATCGTGAATGCAGTTGATGATGCCACTTTTACTTATGCTAATACTTCTTTCTGTTTAACCGATCCAAATCCAACACCAAATTCAATTACTACTGCGGGTGGAACATTCTCAATCGATAATGGAGGAGCAATTAACGCCTCAACAGGTCAAATAGATATTGCCACTAGTGGAGCAGGAACTTTTGTAGTTACTTATCTAACAGGTGGAACTTGTCCAGCCAGCTCAACAGTAACCATAACATTAACCAATGGGTCTGATGCAACAATCACTGCTGCAGGTCCTTTTTGTACCACAGATGCCAGTGTAAATTTAACTGCTGTTGATGGCGGAGGAACTTGGTCAGGAACAGGTATTACAGATGCCAATTTAGGAACATTTGATCCGGCTACAGCAGGTGTAGGAACGCATACAATTACTTATACAATTTCGGGTAGTTGTGGTGCAACCGATACACAAGACATTATTGTCAATGCGGTTGATGATGCCACATTTACGTATGCCAACGCATCATTCTGTTTAACAGACCCTAATCCAACACCAAATTCAATTACTACTGCGGGTGGAACATTCTCAATCGATAATGGAGGAACAATTAACGCTTCAACAGGTCAAATAGATATTGCCACTAGTGGCGCAGGAACTTATGTAGTCACTTATTTAACAGGTGGAACTTGTCCAGCCAGCTCAACAGTAACCATAACATTAACCAATGGGTCTGATGCATCAATCACTGCTGCAGGTCCATTTTGTACAACAGATGCCAGTGTAAATTTAACTGCTGTTGATGGCGGAGGAACTTGGTCAGGAACAGGTATTACAGATGCCAATTTAGGAACATTTGATCCGGCTACAGCAGGTGTAGGAACGCATACAATTACTT
>Ga0316209_1001844_pt1 | contig 19413 bp, 18 predicted proteins | sample 6monopyrite_MG_FD_204945 | JGI IMG/M metagenome (GOLD analysis project Ga0316209, IMG submission 204945) | Microbial mat bacterial communities from mineral coupon in-situ incubated in ocean water Damariscotta River, Maine, United States -... | ecosystem: Environmental > Aquatic > Marine >...
GGCTTTATTGCAAATACTATTGCTGCACTTATTGCATATTCATTTTTCCCTAAAAAACCATCAATCAAATTTGATGAAGAATTTACAACTCAAGTTGCTCTATTTTAGAATCGAGTTCAGGTTTATAACTACAATGGCGTTTCTTATGCTACAAATACTGGAGTAACACCTCTGTCTCAAATTATGCGATACCAAACTTATTATCATGATTGGTATGCAGGAAGTGGCGCTCCATGTCAAGTAATGGATTTAAGAGGTGCCGCTCAAATGTCACCAACAACATGGATTATTTGTGGTGGAATGAATGAAAATCAAGATGTAACTAACCGTACTTTTTTATTGTCTTATCATCCAATTACAGGTAGTATTAATTCTCAAAATAAATCAACTATTTATGTTGCTAACCGGCTAATTTATTGTGATGAAGTGATTGAAAAAGTAGAATTGTTTGATTTAAACGGAAAATTAATTGAGATTATTGATACATCAAGCTTAATGATATCAACAAAAACAACCGGTATTTATATTTTAAAAGTAAAAACACCGACTTATTCAACCTCTTTAAAAGTGGTTTTAGATAAATAAAGAGTGTTTGTCATTAAAAATTGTAAACTGAATGACAGATAAGTTAAATTTGTCTTAAATAATATGATTTTAGCTTACATCAAAACATTATTTTTATACATTTGTATTTGTAATGTTAAAATCCATTTCAAAAATAGCAATTGTTTTATTTATTACTTTCCTTTTGGGACTAGTAATGACGGACTCAGTTTTACCTGACATCCAAAGTGAAGAACGAGCAGAAATTGAAATTGAAATTGAAGAAGAAGAAGAAATTGAAGTTGCCAATCTAATTCAGTCCGAATTTGTGACCACAATTGAAAATGGTGGGGGGAAAAATAAAATTTCTGACGTTCAAATTGATTTAGAGTCGAAAGAAGAAAAAACTTTATTTTATTCTGAAACTAAAACAATAACTTCTTATAATACAACGCTAAGTTTAGCGACAAAAACACCACTTTACATTCTGTATTGTGTGTTAAAATTAAACTTATAAAATTCTATTTGACTCAAATTTCATCTTAATAGGTTGTTTATCTATGATGATGTGATAATATAAGTCATTCTTACTATTAGACAATAATTCTAATACAGTATTCTCATTTTTAGTATTCATTTTTATTCATTTTAACAAATGGAATCAACACATTTTAACGAAAAAAATGTACTTAATACATTAAGACATTTTTTGCCAGCACAAGCACCTTTAAAAGACTTTGTGCACCACAACACATTACATGCATTTCAAGATTTAAACTTTTTTGAAGCATTAAGACGATCTGCTGTAATTTTTGGAAACAGGACAATTTTACCTTTAAATGACTTCAAAGATCGCTATAACAATGGTGAAATTTCAGAAGAAATAGTGGATGCAACAATTAAATTATCTAAACCTAAAAATGAATTTTTAAAATGGAAAAATTTAATGTTTTCGTTAGAAGAACCAAAAACATTAGAACCCAGAATAGGTCGTTTAAGAAAACATTGGGAATTAGATTATGGCATTGATATGGATGGTATGGTTAGACCTAACATCATTCGTATTATTAACTCTTATTTAGATCAAGGGATTGCGTTTGAAGGTTTGCCAAAATCAAACATGGGATTATTGGACGCGGTTCTGCATATTCAAAAAAACAGTTATGCTAAAATTTTAAATTCAGAAAAAGCCATACAATTTTTAGAAAAAGAGAATAAATCATTAGCAGAATTACTACAATTAATTGTTGGTGATGAACGCTATTTTGAACAATATTTAATTGATCAACAATATTCTCATCCTGGCCTGTCGGGAATGGTATGTGCTATTGAAAAAAAACCAGATGCTGTTTATGCCCAAAGACCTACAACATTATTTGATATTGTTTATTTAGAATTATTATTTGAATTAGAGGCACTTGAAAATTTTGTCAACAGAAACTTTAAACCATTAGCAATTGGTTCTGAATTTGAACCAGAAAACATTTTTTCAAAAGAACCAACAAGTGTATATTGGGACGTCTTAGAATTGTGGCAAGAGGCTTTCGAATCTCATTTTCACGACCAAGTTTTAACAGGTTTAAAAGAAGAAAACAATTTTAAAGAAAACGAAATTACTTCTCAAGCATTTTTCTGTATTGATGACAGGGAAGAATCTATTAGACGGAATATTGAGTTAGTCAATCCAAATTGTCAGACTTTTGGAACACCGGCTCATTTTAACATTGTTGCTCGATTTAAGCCTGAAAAAGCTAAATTTTCTACACAAATTTGTCCCGGACCATTTACACCTGTCCACTTAATAAAAGAAACCAATCGCATCAATAGACCAAAAAAAGATTTACATTTTCAAAGTTCATCACATCAATTTTTTTCGGTTTTTTTAATTTCTCAAACAGTCGGTTTTTTGTCAACTGTAAAGTTATTCACCAATATTTTTAATCCAACCGAAAGTGTGGCGCAATATAACGCAACAAAAGACCACATGGACTATAAATCAAATTTGATATATGAAAATCAGTCTGGCGAAAAAGAAGATGGTTATCAAATAGGATTCACAGTTTCAGAAATGATTGATATTGTTTCTGGTGAACTTTCTAACACCGGTTTAACTAAAAACTTTGCAACTTTAATTTATCATTTTGGACACGGAGGAAGCAGTACTAATAATCCATATTTTGCAGGATATAACTGTGGCGCTTGTTCAGGACGACCAAGTACTGTAAACGCTAGATTATTTTCAAAAATGGCCAATCGTAATGATGTACAGCAAGGTCTTAAAGAAAAAGGGATAAACATACCAAATACAACTCATTTTATTGGAGGGTATCATGACACAACAAAAGATACTTTAGCTTATTTTGATGAAGATATAATTCCTCAAAAAATTATTGACTTACATGAAACAAATAAATTGAAATTTTCAGAGGCGCTTAACATTAATGCCAAAGAACGTGCACGGCAATTCAAATTAATTAACATTAAAAAATCGGCTAAAAAAGTTCATAAAGATGTACTTAAAAGGTCAATGTCTTTATTTGAACCTAGACCAGAATATAACCATTCAAATAATGCACTTTTTATTGTGGGCGACAGAAAATTGACTCAAAACCTATTTTTAGACCAACGCGCTTTTTTAAATTCTTATGATTATAAATCTGATAAAGATGGAAGTTTATTGGCTAATATTTTAAATGCAGGAACAGGTGTTTGTGGTGGGATTAATTTAGAGTATTTTTTCTCAACTGTTGATAATGAAAAATTAGGAGCAGGGTCAAAATTACCTCAAAATGTATTAGGTCTATATGGTGTTGCAAACGGAGTAAAAGGAGATTTAAGACCTGGACTACCTTGGCAAATGATTGACGTACATGACCCAATTAGAATTTTAACAGTAGTTGAAAACTCGCCAGAAATGGTAATGAAAGTATTGACGGCAAATCCAGATACTTTTGATTGGTATCGTAAAGGTTGAATGAAATTAACAATTTTTGACCCCCATACAAATGAAATAAGCATTCTAAAAAATGGGGGATTTGTACCCTATCAAACCATCAATAAATCAATTGAGAAAATTGACGATTTCGAAAAATTAATAGAATCTACTCACAGGAACTTAGCAGTTTATAAAATTAAATAATTATGGAAACTTTATTACCATTATTCTTGATTATACCCTTCACCGGATTTTTAATCAGTTTACTATTTCCCCAACGTAATGAAAGAGCTATTTTTTTAGCAATGGCAATTACAGCAGGTATTCAAGTCCTTTTTGCTACAGGATTTACGATTTATTGGGCAATTGTGATTCAAGAACCATTAAACATTAAAGAGATTACCTTATATAATTCAGAACATTATCAATTTTTTATTGATTTGTTTTTTGATGAAGTAACTGCGACATATTTAATTATGTCAAGTATTTTAACTTTTATGATTGCCCATTTTAGTAAAGGGTATATGCATAAAGACAGTGGCTATAAACGTTATTTTAACAATATGCTTTTGTATTTTTTTGGAATTCAAGTGATTATATTTTCAGGAAATTTTGAAACTTTATTTATTGGTTGGGAGATTTTAGGTGTGTCATCATTTTTATTGATTGCTTATTATCGTGATCGTTATTTACCTGTTAGAAATGGATTTAAAGTATTTTCAATGTATAGAATAGCTGATATTGGTATTTTATTATCCATGTGGTTATTACATCACTTATTTCACGAAAACATCACCTTTTTACAATTAAAAAATTCTGATTTTGTTTTTGAACATACTAGTCACCATTATTGGATGGCAATTTTGATTTCAGGATTTATCATTTTAGCAGCTTTAGTTAAATCTGCACAATTCCCATTTTCGTCTTGGCTACCAAGAGCTATGGAAGGACCTACACCTTCAAGTTCAATCTTTTACGGGTCAATTGCTGTGCATATTGGAATCTATTTATTATTAAGAACATATCCTTTTTGGGGTGATATTTTAGCTGTCAAAATTGCATTAATCATTATTGGCTTAACATCCGGTTTTGTAGCAAGTTCAATTGCAAAAGTTCAATTCTCCATCAAAGCTCAAATTGGATATTCTTCTATTGCCCAAATTGGAATTATGCTCGTAGAAGTTGCGCTTGGTTTTGAAACGCTTACTTTGATTCACATGACCGGGAATGCTTTTTTACGCTCATATCAATTATTGGTTAGCCCGAGTGTAGTGACCTACAAATTAAGAGATCAATTTTTTAATTACGAACCCAAAAAACCAAGTAAATTTAATTTACTACAACAAAAAGTAGCTAATACAATGTATGTATTGTCGCTTAAAGAATTTTATATGGATAATTATTTATATAAATACCTATGGTTTCCTTTTAAAAGGTTTGGTGGTAAAGTAGCTTTTTTAAGTACAAAAATGGGAATTATTATTGCCTTAATTGGATTTAGTATTTCAGCGTATTTATTTTATGGTAATGAATATGAAGATCTTGCTTTTCATGAATATATACCAGATTTAATTGGATTTATAGCACTTATTTTTGTCGTTAGAGCATTCACTATTCGCAAACACCCATTTGGCGCATGGATTTTATTAGTAATAAACCATTTTTGGATTGCATTAGCAGTATCATTTAATGAGAACTTTAGCCGCTGGGAAACATTTTATTATTTGAATGGTGTTGCAATTGCTGGTGTGGTAGGATTTTTCACCTTAAAGTATTTACGCAAAAAAGAATACTTCAACCTAGACGATTATTATGGGCATGCAATTGAGCACAAAAATGTTGCTATCTTATTTTTAGTTTGCGCATTAGCCTTAATGGGATTCCCTATTACTACAACTTTTTTAGGGGAAGATTTATTATTTTCTCACATACATATTGATCAAATATTACTCATGGCATTAGTATCAATAAATTTTATGCTTGCCGGTATTTCGATTATGAGAATTTATGCACGAATTTTTATGGGACCAAATCACAAATGGTATAGACCTGAGGCAAGACGATCAGCATAACAAAATACAATTAATAAAAAACTAAAACATAAATTATGAAAACAACACAATTACCAAAAAAAGGAATGGCAGGATTAAAAGCCCATTTTAAAGACGATTTTATGGCAGGATTAGTCGTGTCATTAATCGCATTACCGCTTTGTTTAGGTATTGCAACTGCATCTGGTGTTCCGCCTTTAGCAGGAATTGTAACCGCAATAATTGGAGGAATATTTGCTTCACGGGTCTCAGGAAGTTTTGTAACCATTAGTGGACCTGCAGCAGGACTAATTGTAATTACTTTAGGTGCAGCGGAGACTATGGGAGGTGCTTTTGCCGAAAATGGTTATTCAGGCTATCCACATGCTTTGGGAGCAATAGTTATTGGTGGATTAATAATGGCAGGTTTTGGTTTGCTAAAAGTTGGTAAAGTTGGTGATTATTTTCCGTCTGCTGCTGTTCATGGCATGTTAGCTGCAATTGGAATTATTATCATCATCAAATTACTTTTTCCAGCTTTAGGCGTTGCAAAACCAAAAGGTGAAATACTTGAAGTTGCTACAGAAATTCCTCACGCTCTTAGGCATTTAAATATTTATGCAACCATAGTGTCAATTGTGACTTTAGCAATTTTAATAATTCACCCCATTATAAAGGCTAAAATCATTAAAATTATTCCTGCACCTATGTGGGTTTTAATAGTAACTATTCCATTAGCAATGTATTTAGGAACTGATAAGTTAGACATGGTTAACCTTGATGGTGGTTTATTAGGTGGAGGCGGTTTACAACTCCCTTCTTTTGATAAAATTGGTACTTCAGCATTTTGGATTGCTGTTGCAGGTGTAGCTTTAGTATCGGCAATTGAAAGTTTATTAAGTGCAAAAGCGGTAGACTCATTAGATCCCTACAAAAGAAAATCAAACTTAGATAAAGATTTAATATCAATGGGAGCAGGCTCTTCTTTAGCGGCTGCTTTAGGTGGTTTACCAATGATTTCTGAAATTGTACGGTCTTCTGCAAACGTAAACAATGGTGCAAAAACACAATGGGCTAATTTTTACCATGGTGTTTTATTATTAATATATGTTTTGATTGGTGTAACTGTTATTGAAATGATTCCTAATGCTGCACTTGCTGCAATGTTAGTTTTTACTGGTTTTAAATTGGCATCACCAAAAGAATTTAAACACATGTACAAAATTGGGTTAATGGAACTTGAAATATTTTTAGTGACTTTAGTTGCTGTTTTAGCTACTGATTTAATTATTGGTATTGCTATCGGAATTCTATTTAAGTATGTATTTCTTTTATATAAGGGTACAAAATTTAACGAACTCTTTAAGTCTAATATAGATGTTGAAATTCAAGGTAAAACTAAAGTTTTGTATTTAAAAGGGTCTCAAATTTTTTCTAATTACTTATCACTTAAAAAGAAAATGGATTCAGGAATTGAAAAATATGATGAAGTATTATTGTGTTTTAAAGATGTTACTTTTGTAGATCATACAGTTGTAGACCATTTAGAAGAGTATGAAAGAAATTGTAAATTGATTGGTAAAGAACTGCATATAAGAAAAATTGAATCTTTAAACCCATTATCAAATCACCCATTAGCCGCAAGAGATAGAAGAGCGAAAAAAATAGTGAACTCTACAACAGACAAAAGAGAAGCTGTTATTCAAAACTTTGCTAAGACAAACAAATATGTCTTTAATGACGCAATTGAAGATTATACTGATTGGCACTTTTATAACTTATCAATCCGTAGAAAAATTAATGCAATAGAAAATGTAATGACTATCAAAGAAGATGGTTTAGGGTATATAATTGCTGATATGTCTATTCAAAAAGGTGCTCAAACAACAGCTGACGTAGATAAAATAAGCGTATTAAAAATATGTGGGCTTAAAAATATTCCTAATTTTTATATGCATAAAACGTATTTAACTGACCGTATTAAAGAATCTTTGGGTAATGAAGATATAAACTTTGAATCACACCCAAAATTTTCAGACAAATATGTATTAAGATCAGATACAGATGAAAAACAAGTTCGTGAATTTTTTAACCCTGATTTATTAAGTTTCTTAGAAAAATTTGACGACAGCTATTTAAGTGGAAATGGTAAAGATTTATTATTCCATTTTGGGGAAAAATGTTTGTCTGCTGAAGAAATAGAATCTCTAGTCAGAAGCAGTAAATTAATTGTGAAAAAAATTAAAATGTAATTCACTTATTATGGTTATGGCTATTTATTATAAGATTAAAAAAATAATTGAGGAAGATCTAGAGTACTCTTCTGCTGAAATAATGCCATTTTCAAATATAGTAACTGATTTACGAATGGATAGTATTGATATTGTAGAGCTTACAGTTTTAATAGAAAAAGAATTTGATATTCTAACAAATGACAAATTAATAACCAAGATATTTACGATATCTGACCTATGCTATGCTGTTAAACTTCAATTAAATAATAAAAAATGAAAAAAAATATAATTTTTACCTTGTTTTTAATGAGTGGAGTACTTGGCTTTTCTCAAAAGCAAATAGATGCGAATAACAATAGTTGGTGGAGTTATTCAGGAACACATAAAATATCAGATAAAGTCAGCTTATTTACGCTTTACTCTTGGCGGCGAAATGACTTTGTGAAAAACTGGCAACAATCGCTCGCTAGAATAGGTGTAAATTATAAATTATCCGATAATTTTACTGTTACCCCTGGTTATGATTGGGTTGTAACTTTTCCGTATGGTAAACAACCTACTGCTGTTCAGTTTACCGAACACAGAATCTTTGAGCAATTTATTCTTAAAAATAAAGTGAATCGTGTTTATTTTACACATAGGTATAGATTTGAACAGCGGTTTTTGGAAAATGCAAGCTTAAATTCTAACAATCAAAAAGTAGTAGATGGATTTAGATTAAGGCAACGAGCAAGGTATAGGTTAACCTTAACAATGCCCTTAAATCACAAAACAATGGAAGATAATACTTTGTTTTTAACCATTTTTGATGAAGTATTCTTAAATTTTGGAAAAGGCACAGCTAACAATCCATTAGATCAAAACTGGATAAGTGCAGCTTTGGGTTGGAAATTTAACAGTAAAATGAATGTAAAAATGGGATATCAAAACCAATTTATTATAAAAGGTAACGGTATTAATATGGAACGAAATCACACTTTTACAGTAGCAATAGGTTATAATTTTGATTTTAGTAAAAATTAAAAACATCTGCACTACAACACTAAATTTTTAGCGTAATATTAACTCATTGCATGCAAAAAACACTAAAAAAAGATCAATAAACAACATTCAAATCACCCAAATCAACTATTGATTTGTTTTTAGAAATTTCAGTTGGGTAATCCATAAATGTTGATAAACCTGTTATTGTATCTTTAGTTTCAACCGAAATCGTATAGTTACCCTTAGTTAAATTTGTAAATTGAAAAGTACCATTTGGTCCAGTTGAAACATTGTCAGACCAAACCTCAACATTTCCGTACGTGATATACACTTTTTCGCCGACCAAATCTCCCATTACATCAAGGGTATTATTTTGCCCTTGAACATCAATATTTAATTCAAAAGGAGAAGTCATTTTATCAGCATCAGGGGTGTCACCGGTGGTGTTGTTTTTAATTACCAAAATGTCGTTTAAAATCGATATTGAAAACGCATTGGTTGCGGCTATTATAGCATTTGCTGTATTTGTTGCAATCTCAATATTTGAATCGGAATAATTAAAGGTTACTTTTATTCCTGTTCGACCAGCTAAATTTGGATCTCCGTTACTTACCCATGTTGGATTGTCATACCATACATAAAAATAATTAGTTGTAGATGGTGTATTTAACAACCAATAATCACCATGTTCAACACTGTTTCCGTTTGTGATTATAACTTCTGTAACTTCAGCTTTTGCACTACTGTGGTTTTGACCTTTGAGTTGTCCTTTAATGATTGACGTTCCGCCTTGTCCTTCTTTATTACAAGATAAAACAGCGACTGATAATAAGGTTAAAAATAAATATTTTGATTTCATTTTATTGTTTTATAATTTTCTCTTGACCTACTAATTGGCCAGTATTGTATATTTTTAGGATATAAATTCCTTTAGGTAAATTGTCTAAAGTTAATTCTTGTTGATTAGAATTAGCAAATGGCCTTGACAACACTTGCTCTCCAATCATGTTAAATAATTCTATTTTACCATTTAAAATAGTTTGATTAAAAATTAGGTTAACTGCTCCATTTGTTGGGTTTGGAAACAGGCTAAAATCGACTTTATTTTGGTTATCTACGCTTAAGTCAGGACAGGCTCCAAACATATTTGCATCAAGCCAAGTTAATCTAGCAGAAGTCCATGATTTTACATAATTAATTTCATCTAAATAAGTGTTTCCAATATAATTATTAGGCCAAACATAGGTTCCTAAAGTTTGCCATTTGGTAAAATTACGATCAGCAGCATCACCTAAATAATTGTATAGGCTGTCAATGTATGCCATAATGGTGTCTTCATGGAATTCATTTTGCCTTAACGATTGCCAACGGCAATTTAATTGTCTTGAAAAATCAGGATCTTGCACTAACCGCGTCCAATGAAAAGGATTTCCACCCCCGCAAACTGAATTAAAATCAATTTCCCAACCTGTGGTTAAGTCTCCTTGACAATAGTTTGCATTTCCCCAAGCTAAATTGAAATCCCACAACGGACCAGCAACCATTAATCCACCTTCATTTACATGCTGTTTATGGTAAAATGTACTGATTCTGTAACCGTCCACATTTTTACTAATTTCATTCATAATCATAAAATCTACAAAAGACCCAACATCAATAAAAGGTTCATACCCTAAAACTGGATCAGTGAAATTAGGTCCGTTTAAGGCAGCCTCAAAGTCGGTAACATAAGTCTCTAAATAGGATAATTGTAATGGATTTATTTCATTAATTTTGGGGTCATGAAGCTGATAACGTGTATTTGCTGTTGATGGTGGCGCTTCTTGAAAAGGAGATGTCCATGCCACTACTCCTCCTGCAGTTAACTTATCGACTTTAAAGACATATCCGCCAGTTATTTCGTTGCCATTAACATCATCATAAGCTAATTCTTGAACATTAACCCTTCCTGGATTTTGTTTTATTTTTTCGGTAAAAACATACACACCTACATATTCTCCATTAATAACAACTTCACACAATTTTGTTCGTGGTGCATATCGACCTAAATCATTTCCTAATTTATAAGTCAGCACATTTCGGATTAAACTTTTGTCAGAATAAGGCGCATGTAGTACCCAGTCATTATCTGCCGGCCAATCAAAAATTGAAGCGTTATAATTTGATGAATCAGGAGCACGGGTCTCAAGTCCATAACCCTTTTTAGGAAAGCTTTGAGAACTCGACCCTCTAATTTCTATTCCAATTTGACTATAAAACTCATTAAAAGGGTCAGTTATATAATTCATATTGCCATCTCCGTTAAAAATAATTCCCATTTCAGCATCAACTTTCGGCTCGTCAATAATAGACACATTATTTACTGTATTAATAACCACTATAGGTAGGTTGGATTCACTAAAAATGAATGGAGGAGTAAACCAATTTGGAACAGGATTATAGTCGGTACTTGTATTGTTAATTCCTAAATGAAAAAATACCCTTGACGACATATCGCTTGACGTATTTGATTGATTATGTACCTCAACGGCTAAAACATTTAACCCCAAATTCAAATTGGCACTTAAAAAAGATTTATTAACCGAATATTGAGCAGGATAATTACCTTGATACATTAAGGCCTCATGTAAACCGTCCGAAAGTTGATTCCATGCAGGAGGGTTTCCACTCACTAAATCACGTGTAATTTCAACCCCGTTTAAATAGGTTACAAAAGAATCATCATAATCAATCGTTAATGCAGCAAAATCTATGGCAGAAGTATCGGTAATTGTAAATTCAATTCGTTGGTAAAGGCTAATTGTTCCGTTAGGTAAAATAATGTTATCATCTCCGTCTCCATAACCAAACCCACCCATTCCGGTTGACCAACCAGTGGCATTAAAGCCTATATTTGTCCAGCTAGGATTTATGGTTGATGACGGCACTATATAATCCCAGGTGTCGTCTTCAAAAACAACCGTTTCCCAATGGTCAATTTGTGCCGACAAATGAGTCGTGAAAACGCCAAAAGACACTAAAAATATAAGGTGTAACAAATGTTTTTTCATGCGACTATAGCAAAGTGATGCTTGTAAAGATATTCATTTATTTTAACTTTTAAATCGTTAATTAAAATTATTCTTTTAGATTTGTGCCAAAATGTATCAATCATTTACATATCATAATTTTAATTTTAGGAATAAAATCTTTATTCCCATTTGGTGTTTTATGTGCATTAAGCATTAAAATATCAACAAAAAAGTTACTGTTCTTTTAAAATAACAGAAAATCATTTTTAACATTTATTATTTTTTAACATGGAATCACGCACAACGATTTCGGCTACACCTCATTTAAAATTAAATCAGGAGCTACAATTAAAAGAAAAAGTATTGACTTTGGAAAACAAGGTAAACGACTTACACGACAGCATAAGATATGCGAGTGTGATTCAACAGGCCATTTTACCCAATATGCAATTGTTTTTAGATTCGTTTACAGACGCTTTTGTTTATTATGAGCCTAAAGATTTAATAAGTGGCGATTTTTACTGGCATTACCGTCACAAAAACACGGTTTACTTTGCTGTAGGTGATTGTACTGGTCATGGGGTTCCGGGTGCGTTAGTTAATATGGCTGCCAATTCATTTTTGCAACAAATTATAAAACAAAAAGGAGTATATAATCCGGCTAAAATAATTACTTTGTTAGATAAAGAAATGTCGGCATTATTTAATAATAATCGGTCGGTTGGTCAAACCAATGATGGGATTGATATGGGATTATGTCAGTTTAATTTAAACACTAAAAAAGGACATTATTGCGGTGCAGGGCGCCCACTCTATTTGATTAGGAAAGGAGAATTAATTGAATTTGACAAGGGTAAAAATGCAATTGGATATTTAGCAGACACAAAAAAAACATTTACAAGTATTTATTTTGACCTAAAAAAGAATGACTCATTTTATATGTTTTCGGATGGCTATACCGACCAGTTTGGTGGTGAAAATATCAAAAAATTTAACCGAAAAAGATTTAGAGTGTTGTTAAAGTCGATTCAAGATAAAACACTAACACAACAAGAAGATGAATTGAGATTGACATTTGAAAACTGGAAAGGAAAACACGAACAAGTTGATGATGTTTGTGTTTTAGGCGTAAGAACCTGATTATTGGACCGTTACTATTGAGATAAAAATACATGTAATACTTTATGAGATATGGGATTCAGAAGTTTTTATTTAGTGAACTGTAACTTTTTAAATGTTTGGAGCGTCCTACAATCAACGAAAACAAAATAAGACTTGGCCAACATACTTTTAATTAAAAATAAAAAAGATGAAAACAATAATTTTTACACTATTAGCATTTACAGCTTTTGGGTTGACTGCGCAAGAAACAGAAGAAGTGTCGGAAGATACGACTAAGTTTAAAATTGGAACAACAGAATTTATTATTATTAATCATTCAGATGGAGATTCAGATACGCTTTTGGTTGGTGATGAAAATAAAGATGATAAAGAGAAAAAAAACAAAAAGGAAAGTTTTGGGCATTGGTCAGGGTTAGAATTTGGAATGAATACAATGTTAAACGCTAAAGGTGGTCATACTTTTAATTCTAAATTTTTGGAAATAGACCCTTCTCAATCATTTAATTTCGCTCTAAATATGGGACAATTAGAAATTCCATTTGGAACAACACATGTTGGGTTGGTAACAGGCTTTGGTCTGGAACATTCTCGTTATGGATTTAAGAACAACTATCAATTGACGTCAAATTCCGATTCTACCTGGGCAAATATTGATAGCACACGCTCATTCACAAAAAATCAGCTAAGAACATGGACTTTTAATGTTCCTATTTTATTAGAATTTAACACTTCAAAAAATCATGCTAAAAATATTTTTATAAATGTAGGTGTGATTGGGGGTGTAAATTTTGCAACAAAAACATTCCAAAAATATGATATTTTAGGCGGTGAAAGAAAAGATAAATTTAAAGGAAAATACAATATTAATCCTTTTAAACTTAATGCTACAGCAAGAATTGGATATAAATCGGTAGGTTTGTTTGTAAACTATAATTTATTACCATTATTCCATACCAATACTGCAGAATTGGCATATCCATTAACTTTTGGAATTAGATTTGGAGGTTAAACACATTTAACGTGCTGCTATTTACAGAACATAAGTAAGCGTATAAAAGTAAGTAGTTAGTTTTTTCATAGGTAGCCCCACTCTTTAATTAGAGTGGGATTTTTTATTAAATCATCCTTTTGGATGACAATATCGGTGAGACGAATTTTTATTTTTGTGGAATAAAATATAAATAGATATGAAATTATTAAAAATTGTCTCGATTATTGGAATATTGACTAGTCTTTTTTTGGTGTATGTCGGATATGGTGTTCAAGAGTTAAAAGCGAATCCTAGTGATTACGGTTCGGGTTGTACTTGTAGAATTAGTCCTGATGTTCAAGTAATACCAATCATTATTTATGCGCTATCGGTGTTTTTTATCCTTCTTTCTGTTGTTGGATTGAAGGCTTCAATAAAGAAATAGAAGAGAATAAAAAAGCCATTCTGATTATAGAATGGCTTTTTATATTTTTATTTTAGGTTTTGTAAGAAAAGAATCTAATCTGTCAAAAATGAAGGCATTTAATCAATTGTTAAAAACTAAGTTAACTTTAGTAAATGAGTTTTTCAAATTATTTAATAACGCCCAGTTTTGGCTGAGTAGGTTCTTTTAAACTAACCCTTGGTCAATCATAGAATCTGCTACCTTAACAAAACCTGCAATATTTGCACCTTTTACATAGTCAGTATATCCATCTTTATTTGTTCCATATTCCACACAAGCAGCATGAATTGATTTCATTATATTGTGTAATTTTCCATCAACTTCTTCAGCTGTCCAAGATAAACGTAATGAATTTTGAGACATTTCTAAACCAGAAGTTGCAACCCCACCAGCATTTGACGCCTTACCTGGAGCAAATGTAATTTTTGCATTGTGAAATATTTCAATTGCTTCTGGTGTAGATGGCATATTAGCTCCCTCAGCAACTAATTTTAATCCTTTATCCATTAATTTAGCAGCATCTTCACCGTTCAATTCATTTTGAGTAGCACAAGGTAAAGCAACGTCAACATCACAAGGAACATTCCAAGCTCTTTCACCAGGAAAAAACTCTATCCCTTCAAATTTATCAGCCATTTCTTTAATTCTACCTCTTCTGTTATTTTTAAGATCTTTTAAAAAGTCTAATTTTTCAGTATGAATTCCTTTAGGTACATAAATGTATCCAGATGAATCAGAAGCAGTAACAACTTTACCACCTAAATGTAATATTTTTTCAATTGCATATTGCGCTACATTTCCTGAGCCAGATACAGCAACCGTTTTTCCATGAATAGAATCTCCATTTGCTTTAAACATTTCTTCAGCAAAATAAACAGTACCATATCCAGTTGCTTCAGGTCTAATTAAAGACCCGCCCCAATTAGCACCTTTTCCTGTTAAAATTCCAACAAATTCGTTTCTAATTTTTTTGTATTGACCAAATAAGAACCCAATCTCTCTACCTCCAACACCAATATCTCCTGCAGGAACATCCGTGTTTGCACCAATATGTCTTTGTAACTCAGTCATAAAAGATTGGCAAAATTTCATCACTTCATTGTCCGATTTTCCTTTTGGATCAAAATCAGAACCTCCTTTACCACCACCCATTGGTAATGTCGTTAATGAATTTTTAAACACTTGTTCAAATCCCAAAAACTTTAAAATCGATAAATTTACAGAGGGGTGAAATCTTAATCCACCTTTATACGGTCCAATGGCTGAATTAAATTCAACTCTAAACCCTCTATTTACTTGAACATTTCCCTTGTCGTCCAACCAAGGAACTCTAAAAATAATTGTTCTTTCTGGCTCAACCATTCTTTCCAATAAATTAATCCCTTTGTATTTAGGGTTTTCATCCATAAATGGAATAATAGCTTCAGCTACTTCTTCAACAGCTTGTAAAAACTCAGTCTCATGACCATTTTTAGCTTTTACTCCTGCCATAAATTCTTCAATTTCTGCTTTATATTTATTTGCCATGGTTTTAATAATTTTGTTTAAGCGATAGCAAATTTAATTTATTTTTAAATATAAAATACAATCCAATCACTTTTGTTTTATTTTTTTGGGCATTCCACCAATTCATTTCAATCATGGTGTCGGGCTATCCATTATAGTTTAGATTTATAAATACCATTTTTGTAAAATGTAAATCAGTTTCTTTGGTCACTGCTTTACCCTAACATAAATAAGATTTTTACAAAACTAAAGCTGTCATTTCTATCCCTAATGCTAAATTTATGAATTTTTAAGGTTAAACAGGATTAAATCATGGTTCTTCTCATTTAAGAATATTACTTTTACAGTAAAAATCAACAAAAATGACAAAAACAGACTTTGGAATAGTAGGTTGGGGATTAGCCGGAGCAACTATGGCTTGGCAATTGTATTTTAACAAAAAGTCATTTATGGTTTATGATTCTACTAAAAATTATTCTACCAAAACAGCAGCGGGTATTGTAAACCCAATTGTTTTTAAACGGTTAACAAAAAGTTGGCAAGCCGACACATTAATGCCTTATGCTGAGTCATTTTACAAAAAAATTGAGATAGAATTAGGTCAAAAAATTATAGATGCAAAGCATATTTACAAAATTTTCAGCTCATTTGAAGATGAAAATAACTGGATGACCAAACAATCAGATGAACGATTTGAAAAATATTTAGAACCCGTTTCTTCATCACTCAATATCAACCATGTCACAGCCGAATTTGGTTATGGCATTGTAAAAACATTTGGAAATTTAAACACAATACATTTTTTAAACGCATCTAAAAGGTTTTTTAAACATAATAATATTATTTTTATTGATGAAAAGTTTAATTATTCTGAACTTGATTCTAACAATAATGAACCTTACCATAATCTCATTTTTTGTGAAGGTTTTGAAATCATTCATAATCCATTATTTAATTATTTACCGCTTAAACCAACCCATGGCGATACTTTAATTATTGAAACAAACGACTTTAATTTTAAGCATGTTCTCAATAAAAATATGTTCATCATGCACCTTGAAGGTAACAAATACAAAGTAGGTGCAACATATAATTGGGGATTACAAGAACCGGTTTGTACTGAAAAAGGGAAAAATGAGTTAATTGAAAAACTAGACGCCTTTACTAACTTCAACTATAAAATTATTAGTCAGCAAGCCGGAATTAGACCAACAGTGAAAGATAGGCGTCCATTAATTGGAACGCACCCTAATTATAGTAATTTGCACATTTTTAACGGTCTTGGAACAAAAGGAGTAATGATTGCGCCATATTATTCAGAAAAACTTTTGAAAAGTGTTATTAATAATGAAGAATTGGATAAGGAGATTAATATCACACGCTACTCAAAATTTTTAAACTAAATTTGTACCTTAATTATTATTAACTAAATAAAATATATAAATATGTATCCACCAGAATTAACAGCACCAATGGCTGCTGAATTAAATAATGCAGGGTTTGAAAGTTTAACATCAGCAGAACAAGTTGATGGTGTATTAAATAACGGAAAAGAAGAAACGGTTTTAGTAGTAATCAACTCAGTTTGTGGTTGCGCTGCTGGAAGTTTAAGACCGGGTGTTGTAAAAGCTAGTTCACACTCTAAAATACCATCAAAATTAGTTACAGTTTTTGCAGGAGTTGATGGAGAAGCTGTTGCGCAAGCAAGAAAATATACGCTACCATATCCTCCGTCATCACCGTCAGTAGGATTATTTAAAAATGGTACTTTGGTTCACTTTTTAGAAAGACACCACATTGAAGGAAGAACTGCCGATATGATTGCAGAAAATTTAGCTGATGCTTTTGACGAGTATTGCTAATAAAAAAACTAAACCCCCGTTAATTTTGTATCAATATTAAACGGGGGTTTTATCTTAAAAAAATGAAAAAGCCATTTCTAATATTTATTGTTGTCGCAATTTTAATGAATGCGTTTATTTATTTTTATCCTGCTGACATTTTCCAATATCAATTTGGGAATGCAGTTAAAGATGTAACCTTAGAAAGTCTGTTCAATGAAAATTATTTTTCAAATTTGACTTTAAAAGGCTGGTTTATGCTTGCAATTTGTTCCGTTGGAATTCCCGTAATTATTGCTTGGCGATCTACTTTAACAAAATATAGTCGAAAAACTGGAGAAGAAAAAAAGTCTATTTTCGATAAGTTAAAATAGGCTATACCTAAATTCCATTACAAACTCATTCTTGCACCAATCATAAAACTTCTTCCAGGTGCCGAAATAGCAGAAGCAAACTGTTTATAGTGAATGTCTAAAATATTGGTTACTGAAAATTGAAGTGCAACATTTTTAACGCCCAAATACGATACTCTATAATTTAAAGTTGACCATGCTGGTGTTCCAAAATCTTCAATCGCCTCATCTAAATTGTCAGAACTACCACCATAATTTTTCACATTTTTACGTAAATTGTAATATGAATAAATAGCTGTATTAAATTTATCATTTTTATATATTAATTCAATTTTTCCAAACTGAGGAGCAATATGCGCTAAAGGTAAGTTGTTAGATAAGTCAATACCTTTTGTAAAATTGTATGTAGTATTAAAAGTTAAATTTTTAATAATTCGCCAATTTAAATAAGTACTAACACCATAAATTTGAGCTTGATTAGTATTAACATTGGTTTGAATATTTGTTATTTCCCCATCATATAAAATTGAATCTTGCCCATTTAAAGTAAAGTCTGACCGAATAATGGCATTAAATAAATACGTAAAATAAAGTGAGGTACCTAGGGTTAATGATTTTTTTCCAAAAATACGCTCTGCCGAAATCTCACTGTTTATTGCGTATTCAGGCTTTAATGCATTGGTTGGGATAACGGTATTTCCCTTTTTTTCAAATACTTTTCCATAATCATCAACATTTGGTGCTCGGTAGGCTGATGATAATGAAGTTTTGATAATTGTTCTGCCGTCTGGTTGATAAATTAACCCTAAATTGCCTGATGGCGCACCGGTTGATAAATTAACCTCAGTAAACGGAAGTTTTATAAAAGTGGTATCTGTAAATTGAGAATTGGCGTATAAATATGAAAAGCGAATACCGGTTGTAAATAATATTTTGGGATTAATTTGTTGTTTATATTCAACATATAACCCTGACGACAAATAGTTACTCCCTCCATTTGGGTATCTAGTTTGAAAAGGTGATTTCAATTCAGATGAAATATCGACAATATAAGCTTGAGACCCTACAATATTATGCTGAATCTCTAAACCATAAAATAACATTTTAGACGAATCAATAATTTTATTTAAATCTAAATTAATGGCAAAAACATTCACATCTTCAAGTTGAAATTCTTTATTTAAAGATTGATATTTACGGCTAATTCTGTCTTCATCTATTTTTTGATAGGATAAAATCAAAGTTCCAGTGTTTAACCATTTTTTTTGTGGTGTAAAATGGGTTTTTAATGAAGCTAAAAATCGATTTTGAGGACCATAGTACCACTCAGCATATTTTAAATTCCCATTTTTAAATTCATTTAGTTTATCATATCTATTAATATTAGATGATGTAGAATATTGAATATTTAATGCAAA